>Ga0307378_10005792_pt1 | contig 17088 bp, 6 predicted proteins | sample UN1MG_FD_202238 | JGI IMG/M metagenome (GOLD analysis project Ga0307378, IMG submission 202238) | Soil microbial communities from Risofladan, Vaasa, Finland - UN-1 | ecosystem: Environmental > Terrestrial > Soil > Coastal area > Acid sulfate soil | place: Finland: Risofladan, Vaasa | collected... | reverse complement strand
CCCTGCCTGCGTATTCGATCTGGGCACGGTAGCCGCCGAGTTCAATTTCGGTACCTTTCTCCTCTGTTTTCTGCTGAAGAACGCCGGCCATTTTGCCCGTGCCGTTATACTTTGTAATCAGGGGCGTCAGTTGGGCGAGGATATCGTAACTTTTTATGAGCGGATGGTCGGTGGATATATCTTCGATGCCGAAGGGGGCAAAGCAGATTGCGTCGTGTTGAGCAAAGGCCCAAAAGGCGTTTCGAGCAGATTCCGGCCCTTGTCTGGCTTCGGGAATCAGCAGTGGATTTCCGGAGCGGGCGTAGCTTTCGCAGACGGCCTTGAAATCGGTAAGGTAGATATCCGGGGCATAGATGTCGATGTCGGGGGCGGCGGCACGCCATATATCCATTACTTTTGAAACGGGCCCGCCCGATGGGTATTTGCCCGGCTCCTGCCCCTCGTGCTGGATGAGCCATGCGTTCACAAACATGGGCAGGGGGTACTCGACCTTACCGGTTTTCGCCGCAAGGCCGATATATTTGGCAATGTGCCAGGCCATGAAAATCTCATCTGCTTCGAGTCCTGTGCCGAAAACCTCGGACCATGAGCCGGATGTTTTCATGCCGGCACTTTCCCATATTTTCCGCAGTTCGGGAATCAGCGAATCTTTGTGGGCTGCCAGATAATTCATCAGTTCGGCCGGTACTGCACCGGCGAAAACTTCGTTGGCATGGGGTGAAAAGTCCCGGGAGCTGCCGAGAAGGCCCGTTTCGTTCTCGATCTGCATCATGAGAACGGTGCCGTGGTCTTCGTCGATCCGGCGTATATGGCGCGTAACCGCTGCAAAAGCGCGGGCGTCGGCTTTCATTGCCTCGGTGCAGAGTGGAGAGACGGCCCCTGTGGTCCGGCCTGATTTGTCCTGAGCACGCGGGAATCGCGCCAGGTCCTTCTTGACCCATGTTGGAATATACGTGGACCAGGCATTTTTCCACGAGGCGAACCACAGGAAAACGAGGCGAAGATTATGCTGGCGGGCCTGCTCGACGAGGCCGTCGACGAGCGAAAAATCGAATTTTCCCTCCTCTGGTTCGACAAGTTCCCACGAAACGGTTGCCAGGACGGTGTTTAGGTTGATAGCGACCAGCTTGTCCCACATCGGCTCCATATATTTCAGGCTGGAGGCGCTGGAATTGTGCAGTTCCCCGGCCAGCATCAAAAAGGGCTTGCCGTCTACGATAAGTTGAGTCGCAGGACCTTTTTTGTCAAGATGGGGAGTATGAGAAGTATCGGAAAGATTTGCTCCGGCACGGCCTGTGGATAGCAATAGCATAGAAACAGCACAGATAACTAATATATATGTTTTCGTTGCGGCAGAGATAGAAAAATGGCTTATCCGGTTAATGAGCAGGCGGCCCGGACGAATCGGGGCGTTAGTTTTGTTGAGAAATTGGCTCCATTCGACAGGCTCAGGACAAGCTTGATTGGCTTTGTTTTTTTGGTGTCCGAAGGCGTGATTCATATTTATAATCCTTTATTATATAGAAAGTTACATTCATTTAGGCCTTTTTGAAATTGGCTTTGTTTTTTTCGAGCCAAAACCGTAGTTATTCTTCATAATCCCTTGTTATCATTGATTTTGCGTTCATTTTCGTTGCCGGTAAATTGGCTTTGTTTTTTCAAATCGACTATTAGCCACGAAGGCACTTGGATTTACTAATTAGTATCTGTTGCGGAAAACAAAAACCGATGATGTCACCCCTGCGAAAGCAGGGGTCCAGAGCGAAAAAGCTGGATTCCCGCTTTCGCGGGAATGACAAATACTGTTTCCGCAACAAGAACTAATTACAATTTACAATTTACTATTTGGCCATTCATTACTTCCGCCATATGCTATACGCTGTACGCAATTAATCATTCTACATTCTCAATTCTCCATTCAGAATTCAAAGCGCGACATACGATATACTACACACTATTCGTATGTTAACTGTATATTATAACATATTACAAGTTTGATGTCAAGTGAATTATCGCCGATACGAAAAAATATAATAACCGCTTATTAACGCTGGTAAAAGCGGTTTTATGGGAAAAACGATAAAAAATCCGGCTCATTCTTTTAATGCACATGCCGGCCTGTTACACCCTTGGAGTTATAAGGAGAGAAGAAGGCCAAATGCACCTGGTAATTATTCCAATGGGCCATATTATGGATACAATAGTGTTGATGATACCCGGGCCGAGTTGGTATGCCTTGCGAACAAGCGAATTGCAGGTATTACCGGGGATTGACGGTTACCGGCGAATTTGTGTCACGGATAGCGGCCAGGGCGGCGGACCTGTTATCGGCAAAAACGAAAATCTCGCTAAGACCCGCCACGACAAAAATACACCTGGTTACGGTGCTGATATTGCAGAGAATAAGTTTGCGCCCGGCATCCTCCAGCATACCCCGCAATATTAAGAGATTGCTGATATTCCAGGAGTTTATGATCTCGACTTTGGAAAAATCGACGATCACATCGCACAGGCATTTATTACTGATTGTTTCATTGAGATTTTTAAGCTCGTCCGCTCTTTCCGACCCGTCGGAAGGCAGCTCAGCAACAATGATATTTTCAGATAGATTTCGAATGCCCATTTCAGACTCTTTCCATTTACCTATTATCTTTCTGTGGGTTTGAAGGTTGTATCGGAATAAGTTTTGGCGGGGTTAAATAAAAAATTGATGTATCGAACAGATTCTGTATAGTCGCCAGGTGAGCTGTTTTTATCGGCCGTAGATATAATATCTGTCGCGGTTATGCAGATATGAAATCTTTGCTTCGGACAGTCCGATTCCTCTGCGGCGGCCTGAGGGAACCGCCATGCGTAGTCATTTTTCAGGATAGATTCGCACCGGAGTTCGTTCGGACGCCATCGCTAAGGCCTGTGGTATATCCATGTAACGCAGCACGTTTAGAAATACAGGGCCGTCACGGTGTGAGTCGGGTAGGTGCCACAAATCGAGTCGGGCAATGTCAGGCTCGAACAGCGATGCGTAGAGCACGATACCCGCCGTCAGGCGCTGTCCTTTAAGGGCGACCGGCACGACATTAAGCAATTCGACTTGACGCAGGGTCTGAATCGCCCGCCGGACGTCCCAGACCCGCATGCCGTCAAGTGTCTGGCCGAGCAGCATGAACCGCCGGCGGATTTGTGTTTGCTTTCGCTCGTCCGGATTCCATGCCGTCAATCCGATGCCGCGAGGAGCTGCGTATGCCAGTACCGAGTTGTTGTCCTGAAGTGTCTCACGGATGTGGTTGAAGGCATCTTCGTTCGGGTCGGGCAATGTCTCGTCTTTAAGCTCGTCGGCAAAACCGATGCGCATCGCGGCAAGCCACCGCCTCCATTCCTGCTCGTCCGGCACGTTCAGCACGACCTGCTCGGGTCGTTCGATTCCGGGGCGGTGTGCTAAATATATACGCAGCCGGACATGCGGCTGACTGGTGAAGTCGAAGGCGCTCAAACGAATGCCGTGCCGTTCGGCGGAGAATACCTGCCTGATATTTAGCGGGCCTGCCTGCTCTTGCGTCGGCCAGCCGCCGAACGATTTTTCCCGAAGCGTTTCGAGCAAGGCCCGGCGCTGCTGGGCCGATTGCGGCGACAATGGTTGCTGGTTCTTTGGAACGAACGATTCGTGTATCCGCGTATTAATCTCGTCGGCCGGCAGCTCTTTGAAGACCTTTAGCTGCTCCGGCTCGAAAAATGGGACGGCAGGCTTATCAATCAGGGCGCTATCGTCCTTGAGAAAACGATTGAACCACACGAAAGCGTTGATGCGCAGCTCCTGCGTGTCCTTGTGCGGGCCCTCGGTAATATTCAGGCCGAAGTTCTTCTCGGCGCCGTACAGACGGTAGATATTCCGGACCTTCTCGTGCAGGCGGACGACCCCATCCAGCGGGAAGATCGTGTCCTTGTCGCTGTTCGAGATCAGCAGCGGCCGGGGCGCCACCAGCGCCGCCACGAGCGGATAATCCCAGCCGAAGGTGTTGACTATGTACATGCAGTCGCAGTGGCCCTCGACGCAGCCGTCAACGACGTGGTTTTGAAGGTCGGTGATTCCGGCCACCGGTACGGCCGCTTTGATGCGGTCGTCGAGCGCCGATATCCACCAGCTATATGCGCCGCCGCCCGAGCGCCCGGTGACGCCGAATCGGTTGGCATCCACTTCCTTGCGCGTTTGAAGGTAGTCCAGTGCGCGGATGCAGTTCCACGCCTCGACTCCTGCGGGCGTGTAGCCGCGACTGTTCCACCACCACATTTTGTACCGGTATGTGCCGTGATGAATCCCTTCGATTTCGCCTAATTGCAGAGAATCGATGACCAGGCAGACATATCCGTGCCGTGCGAACCAGGCTGCGTGGTGCTGATAGGCCGTTTTGTTGCCGAAGCTGACGCCGTCCTTCTTGACGAGTGCGTGGCCGCATACGTAAAGAATCGCCGGGGCGGGTTTTTCGAGGCCTTTGGGAATATACAGGTTCCCCGTGACGTAAAGACCGGGACTCGATTGAAAGTGGACATTCTCGACGGTGAACTGCTCGTGCTCGAGTTTGCCGGTGACGACCGGTTTGAGATCTGTCTTTTCGGGAAGGGGCATTAGTCCGAGCATCTCGAACAGCTGCTCTCGATAGACCTTTCGCTTTGCCTGCCAGTCTTCGAGCGATTTGACGCCGGTCAGGCATCGGTCCCGGAGCTTCGCCGTTTCCGCCTGGAAGTAGTCGGCGAGCATGGCGTCGGCACGGCTTGGGCCGATGGCCGACCGCTCGACGGCGTAGCACGGAATTTGCAAACATATTATTGTAAGCACGATACAGGCCGATAGAAAAGTTGCTGCTGGAAGATGTGAAGCACAATTTCCAGCCTGAGAATTTCGCCTTGGATTGATTCGTTCGACCATTTGGACCTCACAGAAATAAATGGAGCAATGAACGTTTATTTATCGACAACAAAAGGTACTCTAACCCGGCCGTTGGTGGACTGCCAGCAAATATTTTTCTCGTGACCGGTTTTTCAGGATGACAGCCATTCGTGAAGGTTCTCTTTGACGAAGTCGTCATCTGTAAGATGCGGATAGTCGCGGATGACGCGGTCGATTCGCTCGGCCTGGCCGTCTGACAGCCGCTCTTCGGGATCGAGAGTGTTGATGTCTTTCAGAAGTCCCTGTTGCTTCAATACGTACGAGATGCCCGAAACGCAGCCTCGGAATTGATTTTCGGCGTCGAAGATCGCCTTATTGGCCAGTGTTAATTGGCCGGCCAACGTGAGCAAGTCATGCGGTACCGGCGTGTTGTTTTCGCGAATTGACTGAATACGAGCCAGATGTTCGGTCGCCTTTTTCGTCCAGCATGCCCACTGGCCCAGCAGGCCGCCGACGATACGGAGCGAGACCGGCCGGCCGCCGATATTGAATTCGTGCCGGGTCAGCAAATCGAGAATGATGTTGTCATCGTTGCCGGTATACAGCGCTATCTCGCCGGCCCGGCCGGAGCGGGCAACGGCTTCGAGCACGTCGAGGCTCTGGTATCGGTTGAACGGAGCGATTTTTATGCCAAGGACATTCGGTATCGTTGCGAACTTTTGCCAGAACTCCGCCGGCAGCGTCATTTTGCCGATTGTTTCCTGCAAGTAAAATCCCATGACCGGAATTACCTCAGCTACCCGGCGGCTGTGGTCTATTAATTCGTCGATGGACTTTCCTTTAAGGGCCGTCAGAGAAAGCAGCCCGAGGTGATAACCAAGCTGCCGTGCCACATGGGCCTCTTCCAGCGCCTGCTTAGTATCGCCCACGATTCCGGCTATCATTATCGGCTCGCTGAGGGCGGCAGCACCGTACGGTGTCCCTGACGGGAGGGCGGTGAATTGCCGGGCCGTCTCAATCGCCAGCTCCAGCACGGGACGATACAAGCCGATCTTCGGCTCGTGGATGGCAAATTGCGTCGTGTGGACGCCGACCGCCAGACCGCCGGCACCGGCCGCCAGGTAGTAGCGCGTAAGCGCCCTTTGGTGACGCTCATCGATTCGATTGTCACTCTGCAAAGCCAGCGGATGGGCGGGAATCACACAACCTGAGCGGAGCTGATTGACGATATGCGAATCCAGCATAAAATAATGCTCCTAAAATTTGCCGTCACGTATGTCGTATTTGGTCGGCTTGTTCAGCGTCTTTTTCCCGGCGGTTACCCACCTGGCAATCATGGAGACCATCTGGTCGAGCTTTGTTTGCGGAAGGCCGAACGTGCTGAAGGCATAGGATGCGTCCGAGAGCAGGGCGGATGGGGCCTCCCGTGAAACGAAATTAGGTTTTCTGCCGAGCGTCCTGCCTATTTGTTCGGCGAGACTGCGAATCGGGATCGTCTCCGGTCCGGTGACATTAAGTACGGCCGGAGGAGATTTTGCCAGAGAGATCGCGCGGATGATATAATCGTTGGCGTCCCTCTGCCAGATCAGGTTCACGGCGCCCATTGTCAAGTCAATCGGCTTATCGTTCAATATCTTCGAAGTCAGGTCGACAATAATGCCGTATCGAGGCTCGTTAGAGTAGTTGAGCCTGATAAGTGTCACGGGCGTGTTGTAAAGCCGGGAGAAATACTCGAACATTCTTTCTCTGGCGAGACATGACTGGGCGTATTCACCAACCGGCTCGGGCGCAGTCTGTTCGGTTGCTCCGGCGCCGGTCGTCTCAACGAGTGGATAAACGTTGCCGGTCGAATAAACGACGATTCTCGATTTCTTATAATGTTGTGCGACCAGGGCCGGCACGAAACTGTTGAGCGCCCATGTCAGCGGCTGGTTGCCGGTCGAGCCGAACTTCATACCGGCTAGGAAGAATACATTTTCCACGTCGGGCAATTTGCGATAATGCGATTCGTCGAGCAGATCCGCCTCGATCGTTTCGACCTGTGCCTGCTCGATCCTGCTTCGGACCGCCTTGTCGCTGAATCGCGAGACGGCGTAGATTTTCTTGCCGCCGGATGCCTTCTTGAGCATCATCGCCAGCGTCGGTCCCATTTTCCCGCCGGCACCAAGTACGACAATGTCGCCGCTCAGATCCGCGAGCGCCTTTTCAGTCGCCTCCGAGGGTTCGCTGAGAATGTCCTCAAGGCCGCTTTCATCCATTGTTGAAATGTCTGTCATTCGTTCAATCTCCCGAGACAATAACGCTCGGCTAATTCGAGTATCGATCAACTCAAGGTTAGCACCAAACGCATCAAGACGCGTACGGCCATGAGCACGACTACCAGCAAGCCCAGGCCGCCAAGAATATTCAGGATTACCGTATTTCGCCGGTCGCCCATGATGTCCTTCCGGTTGGCCAGCCAGAGTATCGTCACGGCCATAAGCGGATTGCCGATGACGGTCAGCGCCTGGCCGAAGATAATGAGCTTGACTGGATTCTGGCCGGTTCTCAATGCCAGCATAGCGACGACCATACCTGCAAGCATAACCAGGACCGTAAAACGCCTAGGCCATCGGTCGCTGAGTTTTGGCGGTTTACCGATGCCGTCGGCCAGGATGCTGCCGCCGATCATCGCATTAATAAGGAACGGATTCATCGCTACCGCAAACAGGCCGACACAGAAAAACACGTACGCAAACGAGTGAAGCAGGGGCCGCAGAGATTCCGCCAGTACACCGATATCATCAGCCGGTTCACCTGGAATGACCTTAGCGGCTGTAATCATGATGATCGCGCTTACGCCGGTTAGGACGCAAACGCCCGTGATCGAATCGCCGATGCCCCGGCTGTAATCCTTTATCGTCCAGCCTTTCTCACGAACAAGATTTCCCTGGTAGAACGCCGCGGCGACGGAGAAGGTTGTCCCCAGCAGCGAAGCAATCAGAATCATCGGGTCCTGGATGCCACCGTCGATTTTCCTCGGCACGCCGAGCGATACCCCCTCGGGCCAGCTCGGAATAAAACCCTTGATGATGCCCAACAGGCTTGGCCGTGCCAGGATTACGTTGATGACAAAGCACAAGAGCATCAGTCCAACCATTATCTTCATGGTCCGTTCGAGGAAGCGATAAAGCTGTTTTGCCGCGAACAGGAAAATAATGATCAGTCCGTTGAATCCTAACAAAATCCAGTGGGGATCGAGCTTCGGGACAAGCGTCTCAGCGGCGGCGGCGACAGCGAGATTATTCGAGAATTGGAACGTGCCGCAAATCAGGCAGAGATTGATTCCGATTAAGGCGGCGGCCGGCCGGCCCAGACGCTGGGCGATTAGGGTGCAGGGCGTAGCTCCGCCCACGACACCGATTCTCGCGGCCATTGTCATGTACGTGCCCATCAGGATTCCGGTCAGGACGAGCAGCCACAGCAATTGGTATCCGTGGCTGGCTCCGATATTGGCGCTGATCAAAAGGCTGCCGGGCCCGAACACTACGCAGGCGGTAATCAAAGCCGGGCCGATGGACCGCCACCACGAAGGACGTTGCTTAGATTCTGAAGCTGCTGTTGGCTCAGCCATAAACTACCTTCCAGTTGTATCAGTCTGCTGCAAGTGTATTTGGTTTTCTGCCGTCAAACAATTGAGAAATTTATACCAGATGCACAGAGGATATGCCAGCTTTTGGATTAAGGCAGAACCATTTATCGCTGTCTTTTTGGCCTTTGTCCGAGGTTTATTCGCCGGGTGAAGCAGGGGCGGCGAGCCAGTTGTCGGGATCGTTGCCGTAATCGGTTGGGACCTTTCGCGTTAAAGTCATGCCGTTGCCGTCCGCTTCGACGGGCCAGAGGTCTATACCTCCCGGACAATTTTCCGGATGGGAGCCGTCGCTGTAATTTACCCTGTCGATGCGGATATATTGGCGGACGTTCTCCTTGTCCACATCGCCGGGCATGCTCAGCTCCAGACTTTCGCCGGCATTGCTCAGGTTGCCGTCATAGGGGCCGAAAATGATGCCGGCAGGCACGGACGGATAGCGCCAGGAAAACGCCGCCGGATGATTGACTACTAAGAGCACGCCGCCGGCAGGGATTGTGACAGGGGCGTAGGCCGGGAAGGTAAAATCGACGCCGTTGGTGAACTTCCACGGCTCGGCTGTCGCATAGTCATATAGCGCGACCGGCTCGGCGCTGATATTGTTCAGCTCGATGTATTCGTATTGGTCGTTGGTGTATGAACCGCCATCGGGCCAGTCGGGATTGTACATTATCTCGCTGATGACTATTGGGCCGACTTTCGGATAAGCATTGGCGGAGCCGGGTGTATTCTCTTCCATCGCTACGAAGTTGTAATTGTCCGTGCCGGGCTTGTAGTAACGCCCGAAGGAGACGCCAGTCACCGAAGCGCCGAAATCCTCTACTTCGCGATAGCCTGTCAATACATCGTTTTTTGTCGAGCTCAGGCACAACTGTTCGCCGTTCTCGCTCAGGGCGAACGGCTCATAAGAATCCGGGTCGTTCGCGTTTCCGAAGTTCAGGTCCTCATACAACACAAGGTAACCATTCGGGCCAATCGTTGTTCCATTGGCAATTTTGTATTTGAAAATATCTTTTTTACTGTCACTCAGGAACCAGCCGCCAATGTCAATCGCGGCCCCGGTAGTGTTATGTAATTCTATCCAGTCCGACGCTTCGGCATGTGCGTGGGCCAGTACCTCGTTAATCACTATATCGCCGGGGTTGGGAATTATGCCGCTGTCATCATGTCCCGGCGAGCCGCCGGCGTAAGCGCTCGGGCGCCAGGAGTCTTTTTCGTTCCAACTGTTCAAGTCACTGTTAGCAGGGTTTATTATCGTCAGCGAGAAATCCTCGCCGTCGGTAATGGAGCACCAGCCATCTTCGTAGCGGAAGTTCAGAATGGTCCTTCCTATGGCGTCCTGGAGTTCGATTCTTTCGCCTGCATTGTCCAGCTTGCCGGAATATTGGCCTGCGATGTTGATATTTGTGCCGTATCTGGCTTTGAAGATGCTGTTGTTCTGAACGACAACTATATGTTCGCCTGCCGTAAGCTCGATGTTCGGGAAGGTAAAATCTATGCCGTTCGTGAAGCTTACCATGTTCAGGTTGATTGTCTCGGCGCCGATGTTTTGCAGTTCGATGAACTCTTCGTTCGGGTCCGGCGGGTTATACATTATCTCGGTGATGCGAAGATTCTCCCCTACGGGCCCTATGGCGTAGACTGCTTCGTTCAGCGCGCTCCATGTATTGCCGCTCAAGACCCTTGCCTTGACCTGAACGGTGCGAGGCAGCGTAATCGGGCCGGCATATTCCAGGACACGATCCAGGTCGCTGTCGCCGGAATCGCCTCCGCTCGCGAGAAGCTCTGCGGAGATAAGAAAATCTCCGCTCGTGGTGGAGCTGTTCATGGCCTGGATGGCCAATAAATTGTCACCCTGCTGTAGATTGTCGAGAGAATCGGAAATATCGATATTTTCGAACAGGACTGCCGCCGAGTCGGAATGGCTGACGCTGGCCCTGGAGTTCCATGCCGGTGTGCCGTTGAAGTTTCGCCTGGCAACTTCGACGCCGTTAATGTAGGCGACAAAGCCGTCATCGTACCGGACGTTCAGCGTCAATGAAGTAGGGGCGGTTCGCGAACCGCCCGTACTCCTATCGTTTGAGAACGGGATGCGGACATAACACGTAGCGTTTCTTGCATACATCTGTTCTATGAGATCAAGAGTGAAGAAGTCCTGGTAGCCCGAGGTCCTCTCGAACCCGATGCCGCCGGGTGAGCCGGTGCAGGATAACCATGCCGAATCGTCGAAAACTCCGCCGCCTGTCCAGTCGTCGCTGATATCGCCGATTGGGACGAGCGCTCGCTTGTCAGCGTTCTCAGGCACCAGAGCGGTCGGCGGCTGTGGCATATCCGAGGAGCGCGGATCGGAGCCGTCGAGCGTGTAATAGATCGTTCCCGGTGTTCCGTTACTCTGTGACATGAGCAATTCAAATCCGGGTATCACTTCTCCGCCGTGCTGGTTGAACGATACCAGTGCCGTATCCGGGAACATGTTCACCGAACGCATCTGGTTGATAACGATCTGGGTCCGATTGGGGAAGAAAGTGTTGAGCATGTAGTTGTTCTGTCCCTCCCAGTCGTCCTTTGTGCGTGGGGGATGTCTTTTGGAATCGCCCCATCGTGCCGACTCGGCAATAATCGCCAGATCGATCTGGTCTGCCCGTTCCATCCACCGGCTGATATTCGGCGATGCCGATAAGAGTCCGCCGTTAGAGAAATACATGTTCACCCGGTCTACGAACTGCATAAGATATTCCGGATTGGCTGTCAGGCGTATATGGAGCCAGGCCGGATTAAAATGGCGCCACTGCTGACCGATGGAACGATCCGTGGCATCGGTCAGGAGCCGGCCTTCGTTGAGCCCGCTAGTTCCTCCCAGATTGGCCCCCAGGGAGTGCTCGGCATCGTGCCGGTACCACGTGAATCCCTCGGGCCGGACGCGATTGTAAATGGCGAACACGTTGTTTGAGAAGTGGCCCCAGCAGCTCACCGGCGCATCGGGATCGCCTGTATAGTAGGTGCAGATCATGTAATCCATGAGGTTCTCGGGATCGAGCAGTTTCTCGCCGGCCGGATCGGGTGTCCCGTCAGGCCGAAGGCCCTGCACGGCAAGATATGCCGCGTTGGAGGAGAAGCCGGCGACCGCAGCGTTATGCAGCCGCCGATATGCATCCATATTACCGTCTGTTGCCTGCAGTTCGCGTGAGCCCGATGATGAGTTGTTCTTAATCACATCGTATTCTTCTTGATTCCCGCCCAGATATGACTCGGCGAAATCGGCGTCGGCTCGTTCCTGCGTCTGATAGATACCCCAGTAGTGTCCGTTAATATATAGATGGTAGTATCGGCTGCGGGTATAAGGCTGGCCCATGTCACGCTGTACGTCGCGGGAGAAGACGTCTCTTATCATCGTATGTCGGGAGTCGCCCTCGAACGACCATGAGAAGTTCTGGCTGGTGCGCAGATCGATCTTGTCGAACTCGTCCACTCCCTCGTCGCCGAACAATGGGTAGCGGAGCTTTCCAGCCCCGTATTCATTGCGAAAGATCAGTCGGAAGGCATGTTTGGGATTGCTGTTTTGTCTGCTGTATGCCCCGCGTATCCGCAGGCCCGCATCAAGCCCGAATCCCGGCGTTCCGTCAGGATTGAGCAGCTCGACAGACGTGCGCCGCTCCCAGGTTATTCCGTCATTATAGGCGTTGACGTATATACCTATGGATCGGTCAAAAAGATTCGCCAGATCCGTTACAAGCGAGATTGTCGGTATATCGAGTAAGGCAGTCTCCATCAGGCCGGCCCACCGAGAATTGTTAACGATGTCCGGGTCCATGCCGTAATCGATGACCTGGCCATTAACGTTGCCTGTCGGCCAGCCGGGCCCCGGAGCCTGGCCGGTAGGTGATTGCCTTATCACATCTTTGACAAAAATATAGGTATGTGTCTTTATATTGGTGGGCATCCAGCCTGTTTTGGTTGCGATCGCTTTTAAGGCAGTGGTTTTGCTGATGGAAATAGGGCCGGTATAGATCGTGCCCATCGGGAAGCGCCCGTTGTCGGTAATATCGAACGGCTCGGTTCCGTCGAGCGTGTAGTAAATGATAGTTTCTTCGGTTTCAGTGGCGAGCATTAGATAAAACGACTCGTCATAAAAGCCGCGCTTGTGACTGAACTCGATATCGGAAACAACACCCTCGTAGACGCCGATGTTTTGTGCTGCCGGGCTTGGTGAACCAAAGGCCTGCCAGTTTTCGTTGGCATCGGGGTACCGGCCGTAGGAAATGTCGCCGGCCTGCTCGCCGAAGGTGACGCTGTCGATTTGAGTGGCGCCGTCGCTTTCGAAAAGGCCGATATCTTCGCCGGCGGCGTCGAGTTTGAAATTGGCGTGCAGCCCTGCATCGGAGATATCGTTGTCGGCCCATATCAAAAGATAGCCGCCTGCGGGAATTGTCGTTAAGGCGGGATTACCGCTTGGAATCCGCCACTTGGTCGGAGCGGACAGATTGTCCGTCAGGTACATGCCGCCGATATCAATCGCATCGTCGCCGTAATTGTGGATTTCAATCCAGTCGTCGTACTGGTCCTGCGGGTCCTGCATCGTAGTGTTGTTGGACGCCATTAATTCGTTGATGACCAGCGAAGTTTCTGCCGCATTCGCTGAACCGGTCGAATATGCGGTCAATATCAGGATCAAGACGGCCAATAATATTTTCGTATGTACAGACATTTTTGGTTGGCTTACTTATTGATACGGTATATTTGTTCTTTCTATGATCCTATCCGGAATCTACGGGTTTCCGCCGGGCGTCGGTGACATCGCCTGCCAGTTTTCCGGGTCGTTGCCCGAATGATACTGGTCCGCAAAAATTCTCTGCAAGGCGTCACCACTGCCATCTGCGTTTACCGGCCAGGGCGATACATCGGCGTAAATCATTTCATCCACAATAACCCATGAGACCGGGTCGCCCAACTGGTCCGGGGCCTGGGGCTTTTTCAACGCAAGCCGCTCGCCGGCATTGGAAAGGTTGCCCGACCAGGGCCCTGCTATATCCACGGCGGGAGTTAACGGGCCTGTGTTGTATGCGGCGGTAAAGGCGGCCAGCAGGCCCGCTTCCGTGTGAGGATCGAAACCTACCACTATCAGTCTGCCGCCGGCTGCAATCGAAGTGCCTGTCGGAAACGTGTAATCGACGGCGCCATCCAGGCGCCAGGAGCCTTCGGAATTTTCCAGGTAAATCCGACCTGCCGTGGGATTGTATAACTCAATATACTCATCGTCAGTCTCATTGGCAGGGTGATACATCAACTCATCGACCATGACATTAAGGACTGGATTATCATTGGCCAAGTCACGCGAGGGCTCCATCTCGAACCAGTACGCACCGCCGTCCGGGTAGCGGCCCAGGGATGCATTTATTTGCTGGCCCTTGAATCCGACGCTGTCAACGATGCGGTCCTCGGATGTGCCGGGCAGATAAGAGAGAATGACCTCTTCTCCGGCCTTGTTCAGGCCGAATCCGGTGCCGGCGGGATTATGGAAGCCTGTTACTTCGTCGAAGCTGATATGTGAGACGCCGGCAATATCGACCGCAGGAACGGCCCATTTTTTCAGTTCTTTAATGTCGTCGCTGAGATACCAGTTATCCAGATTAATACTCGTCGGCGTCGTATTAAAGAGTTCTATCCAGTCGTTGGATTCTTGCTGCGGTAGTTGCGGATTGCGATAATCGGTATGAGCCATAACCTCGTTAAGGACAATTGATGTTTCCGGCTCGGGGTCTTCCGTGCCGGGAGAGCCGCCGATGTAAGTGCTCGCGCGCCAGTTGCCGCCATAGTTGAGAGAGCCTTCAGGCTCGCCCGGCAGCGCCGAAATCAGGGGCACCAGCGAATGACCTCCACCTGCGGCGGCAAGCGGCCAGCCTCGACCGTCATTGTAAGCGAATTCTGCAATGGTTCCGTTCCAGAGATCGACGAGGCTTATGTTTTCGCCGTTGTTTGAAAGCTTGCCGGCATATTCGCCGGCTATTATAGCGGACAATCCTGCGCCGTAGCGAGATTCGAAAGCAGCCTGGTTCCCGACCACAAGAACGAACTCGCCGGGCCCAAGACTCGTGACATTGCCATTGTTGAAATCGAATGTGATGCCTTCAATGAAAGAAGCGGACGTCAAATCGATGGTCTCGTCTCCGATGTTTTGCAGTTCGACGAACTCGAATTCATCATTGTCGGCCGAATCGTTAGCCGGCGGGTTGGCCGGATCATACATTACCTCTGTGATGCGCAGATTATTTAGCGTATAGGCCGCGATCGGCTCGCCGGTTACAAACTGTCGCGGCGCCGACCAATGGCTCCATCGGCCGCTGCTGTCCTTCATCCGGCAGCGAACCCGGTAGGTCCGGCCGACTTTAACCTCGCTGGCTGGGATTGTTATGTCACTGTTAAAGTCCGTCATTTCTTCGCTTTCCCAGACGGCATCAATTTCGTACCTGCCTTCTCTGACCTGATAGGTCGGGGTAATACTGCCGGGCTCGGCCGGCTCGCCCGTCAGACGAATATCGATGAAACAATCGGAACTGCTGGTGCGCGACATGTTTTGCACCTGGATGGCGATTATATTTTCACCCTCGACAAGATATGTCAGCTCCGGCAGCACGAAACTAAACCAGCTCTTCTCGGAAGAGTGGGCGCCGCTTGCATAATCGTCATAGGGCATATTTTCCGAGGGCATGTTTTCCTGCAGTACGAACGTATCATTGATCCAAACATTGAATCCATCGTCATACATTGCTTCCAGTATGAGATTATCTATTGCGGAAAGGTTATCTATCGTAAACTTCTTACGGATGAAGAAGGACGTATGCGTGTATCGCATATCCGCCAGCGTGGTTCCCAGGAAAGTGTCTGGTTCTCCCCAGCCGATGGGGGTTGCTCCCTGCTGCCATTGCGAATCATTAAAGGATAATTCCCGCCATTCGGTCGTATCGGGCGAGGAAGCCTCCTGCGTACCCTTGAAGTATTTCCATTCGCTGCCGTCGGATATCAGCATGATATCTTCATCAGGCGTCGCAACTTGAGAGCCTTCAGTGACCTCGGCGATCCGCCATTTCATCGCCGCGAATGTGCCGCCGCCCTGCGGGTCGCTGAAGGGACCGGCCTCGAACGTCAGCGAGTTAATCGGATACATAGACGGACAGGTGGCGGTAACGATGGGTGTATTGGGTGTCGAGGAATCTTCGAAATACGTGTCGAATGCGCGGTTGTTGGAAACCGCGTAGTCCTTCATGATCTGCACCATACCCCGGAAGTCTTTAGTGGCGGCGCGCTGATAGAATCGTCCGGCCCCGGCTTTGCTGGAATTGACGTAGCCGCTGGTCATGATGGGGTTGTAATCCCACATGGCCCGATCGGCATCGACAAAGGTCGGCCCGCCGGTCGGAGGGTCGATTATGTCGGCAAGATCGTCAAGTACCTGGTACGCCTGGTCGGCGTTGTACAAGAGGTCGTGAAACTCGCGAAGGCGATTGCGATACTCGATGTCCAGATTGGGATTGGAGAAGATTCTGTTCCTCGTGAACTCATCGGCCCCGCCGCCGTACATGTTGTTGGCCCAAGTCAAGTCCAGGTCCCACGGCAGAATCATCCATATGTTACCCTCGGGATTGTGGTAGAAGAACCAGTTCTTACCGCCCTCCATGTCGCCGTGATGCACCCCTTCGACAACGCAGCGGAAGCCGTAGTAAGAGGTCAGATTGACATTCTGGCGCCACCAGAGTTCCTGGGGTTGGCTGCGATAGCCGCTCTTAAACGATGTCAGGTCGGAGTTGTTGCTGGGCTGGGTTGGCCCCTGATTGTTAAGCTTGCCGCCGCCAGCCCCGGCGTCGGAAGCGCCGCTGTCCATCTTGTACAGGTTGCCGTCAGGCAGATTGTGCTCGTTCAGGAATCTTCCGTCCATTTGTTCGAGGGTCATATAGAGGCCCCAGAAGTCGCCATCGTACTGAGTTGGTCCGGATTCATCAACCTCGTCAATCACGCGGAATTGCAGCCAGTTGGTTTTGGATGCCTCTGCGCCCATCATATTGAAAAGTTTGAAGGCGGCTGCCTCAAACATGCCCTGTTCTCCCCGATGCTGATAATCGCCCTGCTGGATGCACGCGGAGAAGTTGAGCTTGTCCCATGTGGTATTGTACTTTTGGCCGTAATCGTCCCGAGCCTGGAAGCTATGCCCGCGGTTGAAGTCAAATTTCCACATATTCTTACCCATGGAGTATCGCCAGACGCCGCCGCGGGCACGATAGCGGATGTGGTCGTAAACTTTCCCATCGTAAACGAGCGTGCCATACCATTTATAATCATCGCCCCCGTACCTCTCACGCCAGGTGCAATTTTCGACGTCTGTTTTCTTGCTGAGAAGTTGATAAACGGGCAGACTGCGCATAACATCCGTGCCGTACAGGACTACTGGACTCACTCCCGGCTGGATGGCTCCGTACCATGCGGGGACCCCATCGTAGACAAAGTAAGCGAAATTCGGCTGCGGGTCGTCCATGTACGGCACCATGAGGCCGCGCCCGCCGCTATCGGTGACCGTGATACGATAGCG
>Ga0307378_10005790_pt1 | contig 17093 bp, 14 predicted proteins | sample UN1MG_FD_202238 | JGI IMG/M metagenome (GOLD analysis project Ga0307378, IMG submission 202238) | Soil microbial communities from Risofladan, Vaasa, Finland - UN-1 | ecosystem: Environmental > Terrestrial > Soil > Coastal area > Acid sulfate soil | place: Finland: Risofladan, Vaasa | collected... | reverse complement strand
CGGCCAACAGCGATCACGGCATCCTCGCTCGCACAAATGGATTTGTCTATAGCGACGGCGATCCAGCCACATGGGAACGAGGTGAAGCCGAGTTGGCCCTGCCGACTAATACGGATTTTGTCGTAATTGGCGTCAACGCTAATGAAGATATTTACAACGACTATTCTCTGCCCGAATTTGACGGCCATTTTGCCGATGATGTATCGGCAGAAGTAATCATTCCGGTTTTGGTCGGTCTTGAGATAACCGGCCCTAATGATGTGGCCGAAGATTTCCAGGCCCAATATAAGGCAACTGCTTACTATGATGATGGCAGCTTCGAGGATGTTACGGATTTGGCTATTTGGGAGGTAGAGCCAAACAGTATTGCAAATATATACGATGGCTTGTTGCAAACAAAAGAACTTGACGAATCTGAAGAAATTACCATTTATGCTCAATATAGTGAAGGTGATATTACCGTCGATGCAAATAAACCGGTTTCCGTCTTTGAAATTTGCCGACGAGGCAACATGTTGGAGTTTGACGGGGTGGATGATTATGTTGAGATTCCCGACAGTCCGGATTTCACTACAAATACAATTTCTGTTGCCGCCTGGGTAAAAGCACTTGCTCAATATGATGGCAGAATCGCGTCACATTATGATCACGGGCCATATCAAAGATCATGGACTATGTATGTTGGCCGTGAGGGTTCACTTGATAAGTTCTGTGTCTCTTTAACAGATACCGGCGAATACTATTATGGACACAGAAAGAGTTATGAAACCTCTGAGCCGGTCTTCGATAATACCTGGCATTATGTGGGGTTCACTTTTGACGCTCCCAGTTCGAGCCTGAAACTCTATGTGGATGGAATAGAAGATACGAATCCTACAAAAATTTGTGACGACCCTATTACATCCCTATTTGATTCTTCTGCTAATGTTACAATTGGTTGTGACTTATACTATGGTTCAACCTGTCACTATTTCGAGGGCGCAATCGATGATGTCCGCATTTACGACAGAGTCTTGTCTGCCGAAGAGATTCAGGCGGGTATGCATGCTCCATTGTCAGGCGATGAGCCGAATCTTGTCGGCTACTGGGACTTTGATGAGGGTCAGGGCCAGATTGCATACGATATGTCGGGCAATGGTAATGACGGTCAGTTAGGCTCAGGGCCTGATGTTGACAACAGCGATCCGAACTGGGTCGATTCAAATGCTCCATTGGGAATTTGCAGTCCGCCTTTTGCAAACGCCGGCCCGGACCAGACTGTCTATGTTGATTCCAACTGCATGACACTTGTTACTCTCGATGGCTCAGATTCAAATGACCCTGACGGTGACGAATTGACCTACTCCTGGTTTATGGACGGTGTGGAAATAGCGGCCGGTGTAAGTCCCACTATTGAACTGTCATTAGGCGAATACATCATCGAGCTGATTGTAAACGACGGCTTTGATGATTCCCTGCCCGATGAACTTGTTATTACCGTGCTGGATGCCACCCCGCCGGACTTTAATCTATCTGTTACGCCCGATGTGCTCAGGCCGCATAATCACGAAATGGTACTGATTACGCCGGTGTGGGATGTCAACGATAACTGCGATGACGAGCCGCAGGTTTCGCTTTTGAGTATAACGAGCAGCCAGGAAGATGACGGCATCGGCGACGGCCATATGACGGAGGATATTCTGGTAACAGAGGAGGGGCTTATTTACCTGCGTGCGGAAATCGGGGACAGTTCGGAGGACAGGATTTATACCATCACCTTCGAAGCGGCCGACGACTCCGGCAACACCACCATCCAGTCCGCAATCGTAACCGTACCTCAGCAGCAGCTCTGGCACCATCGCGAGGCTTACTCCGGTGATAAATAAATAACCGCCGGCTTCAAAAAAAACAAAAGGGCCGGCCTTCATAAACCGGCCCTTTGAATTTACACGGCAAAAGCCCCATTAAGAAAAAAACGTTAAACCAAAAGGCTGTGAACTACTCCCTCAAACTCCTCTTTACCAGCTCACAGCCATTTTTCCTTGATTTTTGCCCTCCCCGCCCTAAATCCCCCTTCGATCAATCAAATGCGCAGGTAGCTAAAAGCAAAAATCTCACTTTTAATAATTTTTTTATCCCTTGTAGCTAAACAACTTAACCACTTCCGACTCCGACAAGCGACCCGCTTTTTTCGACAAAATCGCGCAACCCCGCCCTATTTAGGGGAACGTCTTTCGCCGTAAGGCGTCCCCAAGCGGATTACGAAACAAAAACCCCTTAGGAGGTCCAAATGACTCAATACTTTTTTAGCGCGGAGCTTTTCTCGGATACAAGGCTTGGCCAAGTTAACCAAGCTGCCCAATTTACCAAATCAATCAAAATGAAGTGTTTTATGCAAAACAAACCCAATTTAAGAATTGCCCAAATGAACACAACCTCTTTCCTGACAAACAGTTATGAAAATATACCGCTCCGCAGCCACCCCCAAAACAAACCCAATCAAACCCAATTCAAACCCAAAACAAAGCCAATTTGCCGAAATGCCCAAACGAACGCAAACCTTGTTTTAACAAAGGATTATGGAAATGTACCACTTCGGACAATGCAAAAACAAAGCCAAAACAAACCCAATCCAAACCCATTTTTCATACTTTGCAGTGAGTTTACCCTGAGCTTGCCGAAGGGCTCTTCGTACTTCAAGTCCCCCCGCCGGTTCCGGCCAAACACCACGGGACTCACAAATATTTATGGCGGTCAGCCCAAAACAAATCATTTTTGTGCGGAAAATAACACAATCCGCTCAAAAAAAACAAAAAAAGAAAAAAGAACGAAAGTATATACTTCCGAAAAAGAAAACCAACATCCCCAAAAAGCACACGGCCAGTATAAACAAAAGCGCGAGACAATACCCCAAAACCAAAAAAATGCCTGTTTACAAAACACCAAACTCACTCGCTAAACTTTCATCCCCGATACGACTGTCTCAAACACCATTTCCCCATTAACAACCCCCTGTACTTTAGCCGTATATTTCCTGCCCTTATATTTCGTAAGATGGCCCAGAATATATAACCGCTGACCAGGCTTAACCGTTAAGCGAAACTTAGTAGACTCTATCCCCACAAAACCTATAAAAGCGTCAACTTCTAATACCCCACAAACAAAAAAAGTCAAAAGCTGTGCCGCCGCCTCTATCATTATCACACCAGGCATAAGAGGCCGACCAGGAATATGACCCCGTACCCAGAACTCCTCCGCTGTTACATCCTTGTAGCCTAAAATCAGATATTTCTCTTTATCATACCAAAGAACACCATCGAGCTGTTGCATCTCATAACGCTGAAAATTTACCTGCTCAATCGCTTCTTTGTCGAATACAGGGGCTGATTCCAGGTCTATCTGAGATAAATCAAACAATAACAACGGTGGCATCGGTTACCCCTACATACAAACGCACCATGCCTTCAAAAACCTACCACCAGATACGCTACCCTAAACCAACTACGCCCTAATCGCCGACTAAAAGGCGATTAGGTTCGCGGATTCTAAAAACTCCAACTTGGTTACTGGGTTGATCTAATCTCTAAAACACGGCTGCGAACTACCTGGGCCGCTTGTTTCACGCGCTGCATCTGTTTGCGCACTCGCGTACCTGCAGCCTTGTTGCCGCCCTCTGCTTTGCTTACATCGGCTTCAATTTCTGCCACCAACACTTTCAAATCTTCATATTCCTGCATTGTTTTCCTCCATATTACAGGTTAGAATTCGATAGAAACTTAACCACTTACAAACTTTTTGTCAAAGAAAAATGCCCTTTTCTGGCAAAAAAACGATATTTATTTTTCGGCTCTTTTGAGGTCAAATCGCCACTTTTTTCGTCAATTCCGCGATTCTTTTGCCCCTGCGGGTACATTGACGCTCCACTCGCTCGTCCGGCTTGCCTATCGATACAGGCCCGTAATGGTCCCCCTTAGGGTCTCCCCACACCACCATCCCGCTTATCAACATCGCCTCTATTATGCCCATAATCGTCGTTTCATTGCCCCCGCCGATGTTCGCTGAACTGCTGAAAGCCCCCCCAATCTTGCCATCCAGCTGACCGTGCCTGCTCACCAAATCATCAAACATCTGCTTAATCGGCCCTGCCATATGACCGTAATAAGTAGGCGAACCCACAACTATTGCGTCATAACCAAAAAGATTCTCTATTTTAACATCCTCCACTTTTTTGCACTCCGTCGGCAATCCCTCGTCGTTCATCGCCTTCGATATAATCTCTGCCATAAGCTTCGTATTACCGCTGCGTGAGTAATAAATTACTATCCCCTTTGCCATTTCTTGCCCTTTCTCTTTTTATGTCTTTCCAGCTGAAAAATTAAAGATTTCAAAAATTAGAACCCATTTAATCTTTGGATTTCTCTGCAGTAGTCGTTTTCTCCACATGACTTAAATATTTCTTCGAATAGGCAATCTTCTTTGCGAACTTCTCAGGTTCCCAGCAATTATCTAAAAATTCCCGGTGGAGTTCCTCTGTCTTTTCACGCTCATTCAAATAATAATAACAATTCGCCATGTGATAATAAAGTTCATACTTGTGCTGACCATATTCAGAATACTCTAACGACTTTTCGTAATATTTCAACGCCTCCGGATAATCCTTTTCAACATAATAACAGTGCCCAAGTTGCTTCGCCGCAACAGGATACTCAATGCTCTCCGGCCTCATAAGAATCTGCTTCAAATATTTCTTGCTCTGGTTGTAGTCTTCCTCGCGATAATAGCAAAGGGCCAGCTCCAACTTGGCAGTTCCGTAATGAGCTCTTAAACTAAGAGCCTTCTCAAACAGCTCCTTCTTCCGCGCAGAATCTCTTATACGCACACCCTCGTAAACATATGCACCCGCATAACAATACTGCTTAATAAACTCGAGAAGCTCCCTGTTTATCTCGTTCACACTCTTGGCCACCGTCTTCTCAAGAACCCAAATCTCAAAACCCTCCTTTCTCGCGTTTTCAAGATAATCCTCTAACTCATCTGTCTCATAAAGCCAGTAAAAAAGTGCACGCGAAAAGTTATAGCCTATAGGCCAGTTATAAAGCTGCTTCTGTGTCATCGGAAAAAGACGCTTCAGATTAGGCTTTACTCCCTCTTCAATCCTTTCTTTCAGTTCCTTCGCACGCCGAATATCAGGATTGCCGAGCATTACCTTACCATTCAAAATCCGGTTCTCATCCCCCAGAAATGTAGCCAACCCCTCGTTAAACCATATAGGTGGATGCTTATAACTCGAATGAACAAGATGATGAACTATCTCGTGAAACAGCGTTCCTACTTCATCAATCCTGCCTCCCGACCGTGATAAGCGGTGGGTATATATCGTGTTGGTCTCTATTACATAATAGCTGCGGTTCGTCTTGCTCTTATGGCCATGCTTGCGAAGAAGCTTAAACGTCTCCGACTGGCTCTCAGAAAGATAAATCGTCACATGTTTGCCGGTAACGCCCCTGAAATACCTCCGGGAAATATCCGTCAAAAACGCCTCCACATTCACCTGCACCAACTGCACATAACGCGCGTCTAAATCGCTGTGAATCGTAAAGTGCCTGCTCTTATATGTTTCTCCCGAAACGTCCCCCAAACAAAAAAGGCCAAAAACAGAAAACAGAAAAATCAATCTTCTCATTTACTTTCTGCCTTTTTCTCCAGCGGGATTATCTCCGGCTCACCGAAACCGTCCGGAACTTCAAAATCAAACACCTTCTCATCTACCCCCTCGTTGACCTTTGCCTCCAACAGCTCTATCTCATATATGTCCTCCTCCGTCGAGACTGCAACTATCTTCGAAGGTAAATCAAGTCCTTTATTAATCCAGAAATCCACCGAAATATAATCGTCCTTATAAACCGAATCGGCCTTGACCTTCAAATGCAACTGCACCAAATCGCCCCCCTCATCCCCTTTCTGCTCAACCAGCTCTATCTCAAACTCCTTCTTCAAATCCTCCGACTTGCTAAAACCTATTACTGGAAAATTCCGCCGCGCAAGCTCAAAACCATCCACAGGCTTATCTGCCTCCGCCTGCTGATAACGCTTGACCTCCTTTATCTGCCAGTCAACATAAGTCAGCCACACCCCGTCGAAAATATAGTGCTCGATATATCTTTCCTCTTCGTCCTCATCCTGCTTTAGAGTACCGAAATTTATCCTTAACTTCGACCTCTCTCCGCAACGCTGATAATACAAAACCCCCTTCCGAATAGTCTCCGACTCGAACAATGGCTGCCTGAACTTGTACACAATCTTCCCTTCGTAGGACTCAAGCCCCGCCGCACTCGCCTTCAACCGCTCCAAAACTCGCTCAACACAAAAACCCTTCTCGTTCTCGGCGCCGACCGCAGTACCGACACCACACGCCCCTGCCAGACAACTGTTAACCGTATACAAAAAAATCAAACACGCTTGTGCAAAAAACTTCTTTACCATATCACGCTTCCGCTTCTAAAAACCTTGTCCGCCGTTTTCTTTTTCGATTATTTCAAGCACTTGCTCTATCCTGTCAATAGTAAAATCCGCATGCTTCGCAAATTCGTCCGCTTTTTTCTGGTTCGCCAACAAAACAGAAAGTGTGCCAGCCGACTTCGCGCAGAGCAAATCGAAAAGGTAATCTCCAACCAGCAAAGTCTCCTCCGGCCTTGCTCCGAATTGCCTGCATATCTCCAGAACTCCGAACGTGTCCGGCTTGACCGGCCCCTCTTCACGACCAACAACCGCGTCGAATTCCAAACCGTGCTTGTGTGCAACCGCCAAAGCGTTCTTGCGCCTGTTACGAGTCAATATCCCGATTCGAATACCTGCTCTACGAAGTGCCGACAACGTCTCTCTCGCTCCGGGATTCAGACTTGACTCTGAAACCGCCTTCTCCTCGTGATAATGAAGTATCTTCTCCGCACGATTACGCTGCTCAACGTTCATCTTTTCCATCGTTTCCAGAATCGGCCCAGAGTCACGCGCCAGCCCCATCTCTTCACGTATCGCGTCAAAATCAAAGTAGGGCTGCGTTATCGTACCGTCCAAATCGAATATCACTGCACTGATCGACATAACTTACCCGAACAAACTATTAAACGGCTCTTCTGTATTACTCACTGCTGCCCCGAAGCAGCTTAATAAAATAGCGGCCCGCTAGACTCAGCATCTTGTTCTTACGAATGATAATACCCGTCGGACGGTAAAACTTCTCGTTCGAAAAATTTATCGCCTTTATCACCCCGTCCGATACCTCCTGAAGTATCGCACTTTCAGGAAGTATACTCACACCTGAATTTATTTCTACTGCACGCTTGATTGTTTCAATGTTATCAAACTCCATCACAGGCCGCACCTTTATATTGTAATTCGAAAGAATATTGTCTATCCACAAACGAGTCGGCACGTTCCCTTCAAAACCAATGAATCGCTCGAATTGAATTTTATGAATGTCAACCTCGCTTTCTTGCGCCAGAGGATGCCGGGAACTGCAAGCCAAAACCAATGGCTCGTTCTCAAAATCATAAACCTCCAGACGCTTGTCACGCTTTGGAACCGCCACAAGACCAATATCAACATCTCCCGCCAAAACCATCTCATATATCCTCGATGCTCCGAAGTATTCAATATGAACGTTCACATCCGGGTACTTGACCATAAATTTTTTCACATAGTCCGGCAGGGAATGCATCCCTATACTGTATATTGCCGCTACGTTAATTCGCTTCTCAGATGACTTCTGCAGACTGTTCAACTCACTCTTAAGCTGCTCATATCGTTCCACCATATCCTTGCTTGCGTCATAAAACAATCGCCCTGCCGGCGTAAGTTCCAAAGGCCTTTTTTTACGGTCAAGAAGCTGAGTCTTGTGGATTAGCTCCAGTTGGGCTAACTGCTGCGATACCGCCGATTGACTAAGAAAATGCTTCTCCGCTGTCTTAGAAAAACTCAAAAGCTCCGCCAAATCACAAAATATCTTCAGTGTATCTATATGCATTATTAGCTGTCCTGATAAAATGTATTATAATTTATACCTTTTAACAATACTCAAAAACCACTAAAATACTTGTTAATGACGCCAAAAATAAAATTGCGTCCGGTTAGTTATTAGTATAGCTTATTATAATAATTTATGAAAACAAAAACTTCTATTTTTAAATCGAGATTTTGCAAATGTCAGGTAACAAAGTAATCCAAGCTGTTTATGAGCAGGTATTAAGTCGAAATCCGGGGGAAGTCGAATTCCACCAGGCTGTTAAGGAAGTTCTCGACTCACTGCCACCCGTGCTCGACAGAAATCCACAATACATCAAGGCTGGTATCCTCGAAAGATTGGTCGAACCGGAAAGACAGGTAATTTTCCGTGTCCCCTGGCAGGACGACAAGGGAAATTACCACGTAAACCGCGGATTCAGAATTGAGTTCAACAGCGCCCTCGGGCCATACAAAGGAGGCCTTCGGTTCCACCCCACTGTGTACCTCGGAATAATCAAATTCCTCGGGTTTGAGCAAATACTCAAAAATTCTCTCACCGGACTGATGATGGGCGGCGGCAAAGGCGGAGCCGATTTCAACCCAAAAGGCAAAACTGATGATGAAGTAATGCGATTCTGCCAGTCCTTCATGACAGAGCTTTTCAGACACATCGGTCCGGACACCGACGTCCCCGCTGGCGACATCGGAGTAGGCGGGCGAGAAATCGGCTACTTGTTCGGACAGTACAAAAGAATAAGAAACGAGTTCACCGGCATCCTGACCGGAAAGGGACTCCAATGGGGCGGCTCGCTTGTAAGAACCGAAGCCTCCGGTTATGGCCTAACGTACATCGTCGAAGAAGCTCTAAAAACCGTCGGTAACAGCATCGAGGGAAAAACCGTTGTCATCTCAGGCTCTGGAAACGTCGCCATTTACGCCACTCAGAAGGTCCAGCAACTCGGCGGAAAAGTCGTCGCTCTCAGTGACTCCAACGGCTTCGTATACGACCCCGATGGTATTAAGCTCGACACCATAAAGCAAATCAAGGAAATCGAAAGAAAAAGAATCAAAGAGTATGTCAAAACACACAAAAACGCCAAATACACCGAAGGATGCGGTGGTATCTGGGGCATAAAGTGCGACATCGCACTGCCTTGTGCAACACAGAACGAACTCGACAAAGACAGCGCCAAAACACTCGTCAAGAACGGCTGCATTGCAGTCGGCGAAGGCGCAAACATGCCCGCCACGCCCGAAGCAGCTGAAGTGTTCCTCAAAAACAACGTGATTTTCGTCCCTGGAAAGGCCGCAAACGCTGGCGGCGTCGCCGTCTCAGGACTCGAAATGGCTCAAAACAGCCAGAGAATCCCATGGACTTTCGAAAAAGCTGACACTGAACTAAAGAACATCATGGTAAAAATTTACAAAAACATCAGCCAGGCCGCTCAGGAATACGACTGCAAAGGAAACTTCATCGCCGGTGCAAACATCGCCGGCTTTATAAAAGTCGCCGATGCCATGCTCGCACAGGGACTGGTATAAAAATCAAAAAATTACTCAAAAAAGGACGCCGCCCGAACTTAGGCGTCCTTTTTTATTGCTTAAAAAAACACACAATATTAAAATCGCACCTGATGGAAAAAAATACAGACATTAAAAAAGCCGCCCGACAGCACCTTGAAATGGAAACCTTTTTCAGCGGCGGCCTTATACCAAAAACAAAACAGGCTCAGCAGCAACTAAAACAAACCAGACAGGCACTAAAAAATGCCGCCGCCGAACTCGAAAAAATCGCCGATGAAGTCGGAAAATGCCGCAGGTGCGAACTTGGACAAACAAGAACTAACGCCGTCCCCGGCGAAGGAAACCCAAACGCCGATATATTCTTCATCGGTGAAGCACCCGGAGCCGACGAAGACGCTCAGGGAAGACCATTTGTCGGAAGGGCCGGAAAGCTCCTCGACAAAATAATAAATGCAATGGGTTTAAAAAGAACCGACGTCCACATCGGCAATATCCTCAAATGCCGTCCTCCCGAAAATCGCGACCCAAGACCCGAAGAAATAATAAGCTGCCTGCCGTACCTCCAAAGACAGATTGAAATCATAAATCCCGAAATCATCGTAGCTCTCGGTGCACACGCCGCAAAAACCCTTCTCGAAACAACCAAATCAATCGGACAACTCCGTGGACAATTCCATGAATACTACCTCGGTCTCGGAAGCCCCCCCATAAAACTTATGGCCACATACCACCCAGCTTATCTGCTTAGGAACTACTCCACCGAAAACAGAAAAAGGGTCTGGGAAGACATGAAAAAAGTCCTCGCCGAACTCAACCTCCCCGTACCTTAAAAATTCCCAATCAGGTCACCTGCTCACATAAGGTATTTCTACCGCCAAAATCAGCAACTTCCTGATAGCAAGTTCGCTCAATCATGCTTAAATAAAAATAAAATCGGAGCACATAGCAGTAGCCCGTTAGGGAAAAATAAGAGGAGATGATGAGATACCTGACCGTTACTTTCACTGCAATCATTATATTGGCCGTCTCCACTAACCTCTCGTATGCTGTTGTTTATCCATTCGATATTTTCACCAGCACTACTGGTTTTGGGTTTGGTGGCCCTAATGAAGACGACCCCAGAATAAACCTCTCCGTCGAAGTCTTCAATGATAACGAGACCGCTGCCTTCAGATTCTGCAATCAAAGCTCCCCCGGCGACCCCGATTTATTAGACCTTTCCATCATCGCCATCTATTTCGACAATGAAACTTTCCTCGAGGCACCCCAAATAACAAATCAAACCGGCTACACCAACTTCCTCGAAGGGGCCAATCCTCCGGAACTTCAGACAGACGAAATTATCGACTTTCAGACAACAGACTCTTTCGGTGCTGATTCAGATGGTTCTGACATCGCTACAAATGGCATCAACCCCGGTGAATGCGTCACTATTAATTTTAACCTTTGGCCGGGCGCCTCCATTGAAGACGTTATTAATCAAATAAATAATGCAAACCTCCGCATTGGAATCCGCGTCATGTTCCTTCCCGATGGTGAAAACGAATCCGCTGTAAATGTCCCCGAACCGGCTGCTATCGCGATGCTCACCTTAGGAACCTTGCTTATGTTAAGAAAACGCCGCCCTGACAACAAAAAATAAAAACCTGCCCTCCACCCTCTATAAAATGATCACACCGGTGATGCTTCCGTGACACGCCTCGTTAGCTCAGTTAACATAGCATGCATATTAGGGTCCTTCCTCGCCACACCCCCAATCTTGCTGCATGCGTGCATTACCGTCGTATGGTCTCGCCCACCCAAATGACCACCTATTTCTTCAAGACTGTGCTTCGTCAGGTTCCTCGCAAGATACATACATATCTGACGGGGCTCGGTTATACTCTGGCTACGCCTTTTGCTCTGCAAATCCGCAAGACGTACATCGAAATGCGTCGTCACAACCTCGATAATGTCCGTGATACTTATATGCCTCGCTGCCAGACGCATCTGACCATCCAGTGCCCGCTGGGCCAGCTCAAGCGTAATTTCCTCACCCGTCGTCATCGCCACCGCGTATATACTCGTCAAAGCACCCTCCAGCTCGCGAATATTCGCGTGTACCTTCCGCGCAATATACTCGGCTATCTCGTCACCGATATTAAAACCGCGAAGGTGGGCTTTCTTCTGCACTATCGCAACACGTGTCTCGTAGCTCGGAGGGTCTATCCTCGCCACCAATCCCCAGTTGAAACGGCTTATAAGACGCTCTTCAAGAGACGGTATCTTACCCGGAGCGCTGTCCGCACTCAGGATAATTTGCTTATTATTGTTGTAAAGAGCGTTAAAAGTATGGAAAAACTCCTCCTGGCTCTGCTCTCGTTCACGCAAAAACTGAACGTCGTCTATCACCAGAGCGTCAACCGTCCTGAACTGGCTTTGAAATCCCGCCAGATTACCCTCCTCTATCGCACGGATAAACCTGTTAACAAAATCCTCACAGCTTAAAAACTGAATTATCGCTCCCTCTACCTGACACTTCGCCGAATAGCACACCGCGTGCAAAAGATGGGTCTTCCCTAATCCGCTGCTGCCGTAAAGAAATAGCGGATTGTACGTCGTCCCCAAAGACTGGCTCACCGCCACACAACTCGCATGCGCCAGACGATTGCTCGGCCCCACTACAAAATTGTCAAATGTATAATCCGGATGAAGTTTAAGGACACCTTCACTCCGAACACTCGCCACCTTCCTCTCGCTATGGTCTACCCGAAAATCCACCGAAACAAGATGACCGGTTACCTGCTGCGCAGCTCGTGTAAAGCTTCCCCCGCAGTTGTCTCGCAAAAACTGGACCGTCGCATCGTCCGGACAACCTATAACCAATGCCCCACCGTCCATCTCCACCGCCGCCAGTTTATCAAACCACTTCCGGCTGTTAACCGGGTCAAGCGCTTTAGCTCGCTCTATTATATCGGTGAAAATGTCTTCCACTTCCCGAGTTGCCAAACCACGCTCCTTTATAATTCTTCAAACCACAAAAATGTGGCTGATGGCGACAATTTTATTCTCTCACATCTCCCGCCGCATAAAACACCAACCGAAATTTATTAGTGATAAAATTTATCACCCTAATACGATTCAAAAAGACTCTCCCAAAAAACGCAGCACCTTGAAATCTAACCTCATCCAAACCCTTTGTCAAAGAAAAATATCTCTTCTCACACAAAAACAATAAAAAAAAACCCGACTTTTCTCCCCTGTCCGGAATACCCCGAAACTAAATAAAAAAACCGTCAAAAACTTCCCTCCAAACATCTATGGCAAAACCGGCAAATACCCTTGAAATTCCCCCAAACATCTGCGAAACTTAAAGCAGCATAAAAACCTTTTATTTCTTTGAGGATGCTTTTATGGGGATCTTTACCAAAACCACACGCTTTTTCACCGACAGGCTCGCCAAAACCCGCGACAAAATCAATTCTTCCCTTTCTTCCGTCCTGACCCTCGGAAGAAAAATCGACGACCAGCTCCTCGACAAGCTCGAGGAAACGCTCATACGCGACGATTTAGGCGTCGAAACTACCGAAAAGCTCATCTCCGACCTCAGAGAATCGTACAAAAACAAAAAAATCGACACTACCGACGATATCATACCCTTCCTAAAGGAGCACATAAAAAGCTACTGGCCCCATCGCGACAGGCAGCTACACACCGCTCAATCAGGCCCAACCGTCATTCTCGTCGCTGGCGTCAACGGCTCCGGAAAGACCACAAGCATCGCAAAACTCGCCTACATACTAAGCCAAAACAACAAAAGCGTAATCGTCGCCGCTTGTGATACCTTCCGCGCCGCCGCCGTCGAACAGCTCTCAATCTGGGCTGAAAGAATCGGAGTGCAAATCGTAAAACACCAGACCGGCGGCGACCCTGCCGCCGTCGCCTTTGATGCCTGCCAGGCCGCTCTCGCCAGAAATGCCGATTTCCTCATTCTCGACACCGCTGGAAGGCTCCACACCCAGAAAGACCTCATGAGGCAGTTGACAAAAATTCGAGACGTCGTCGCAAGAAAAATCCCCGACACACCCAACGAAGTCCTGCTCGTACTCGACGCCACCACCGGACAAAACGCCATCGCTCAGGCAAAAATGTTCACACAAGCCATCGACCTCACGGGCATTTTCCTCGCAAAACTCGACGGAACCGCCCGGGGCGGCATTGTAATCGCCATCAAGGACCAGCTTGACATACCCGTAAAATTCGTTGGCCTCGGTGAAAAACCCCAGGACATCGCCGAATTCGACCCCGATACCTTCGTTGAGGCCCTCTTTCAATAAACAAACGCCCGCGGAAAAACGACCATAAATTAAAAAAGGCCTGCGAAAATCAATCCCACAGGCCTTCTCAAACAAAATCCAAATCCGTTCTAAACTCTCGGACGGTTACCCAGATACTCTGTCTTCACCAGCCCGCCTGTCAAAGGCAGCGCATATTCCACAAACGCCTCTGTTATCCCGTTACCTTCCTCATTGATAAACTCGTCCGGCAGAGACTTCGTCTTCTCTGCAACGTTACTAAGCTCTGTCCGGAACAGTTCGACCTTGTAATCCGCTCCGTTGCCGACTCGCTTTATCGCCACCGAACCGCTTACCTCTTCCATCGCATACTGCACCGCGCGCCGACCGCACCACCGCGCCTCACGCACGTCAACCTCCGATTGCAGGCCGGCAAAACTTCTCTGCAGGTAACCGAATGTGTCCGCACGGACACGCTTTATTTTCAGCTTGGCCTTGACCTGTCCCGCCAGGAAATCTGCCAACGCTCCCGTTCCCGAAAGTTGTATATTCCCGTGTGCGTCCCTTTCCTGTTCCTTCGCTAACTTCTCCGCCCACGTAACACCATCCGTATCACATATCCCCTCGCTCACCGCTATCACACATCGCCCAAGCTTCTTATAAACGACCTCAACATCGGTGATTAGCTGCTCCATCGAAACCGGCCTTTCCGGAACGTATACCAGATGCGGCCCGTCGTCGTCACGCTGCCGGCCCAAAACGCTCGCCGCCGTCAAAAACCCCGCATGCCTGCCCATAAGAACATCTATCTTTATCCCCGGCAGAGCCCGGTTGTCCAAATCATCGCCCATCAACGCGCAGGCCTCAAACTTCGCCGCCGTCCCAAATCCCGGACAATGGTCCGTCACCAGCAAATCGTTGTCCACTGTCTTCGGTATATGAAACGCCCGAAGCTCATAACCAATCTTCGCCGCCATATTATTAATAACATAAGCCGTGTTTGCCGAATCGTTTCCACCAATATAGAAAAAGTAACCTATATTACGTTTCTTGAATGCCTCAAGAATCTTTTCGCAATATTCCTCGTCAGGCTTATCCCTGCTCGATCCAAGTGCCGACGACGGCGACCCCGCCACCTTCTCCAGAATATCCGCCGAAAGACCCCTCAAATTCACAAACTCGTCTTTCACAATACCGGCCACAGCGTGGACCGCACCGTAAAGGTTCTTTATCTCAGGATGCTTGCTCGCCTCTTCGATAATACCGACCAATGACGCGTTTATTACCCCTGTCGGACCGCCTGATTGACCCACTACTGCATTTGCTTTCGGTGCCTTTGACATCTTCACATCTTCTCCATTAAAGCTTCTATTTTTCTGTAACAATTAACATACTATCCGAAATCAAACCCTCGCTGCTGGCCGTAACCTTTATTTGACCGCTGCTACGGTTCGACTGAACAATCGCAAGACTCTTCCCCCTATAAGATTTCCGCTTGTTCGATTTATAATCTTCATGACTCCACTGGTCACCACTGCCGAACCCAATCAGCTTGCCATCCCCTTTAACTTCCAGACTTACCAGGTTATCTGCATCAGCAACAATAGTCCCCTTCTCATCCACCACATAAATCGCGATGTTCGAAACGTCCTGGCCGTCGGATTTTATAACACTCCTGTCCTCCGACAAAACTATTTTCGCCGCCTCACCTGCCGTAACCAGTTCAAAACTACAAACCTCCTTATTCCTCTTCAGCCCCACCGCCTTCAAAATACCCGCTTCATACCCGACGTCCCATGTCAACACACCCTTCTTGGCAGATGATAACTCCTTCTCACCCAGAGACTTACCATTCAGGAAAAACTCCGCTCTCTCGCAGTTCGTATAACACTCCACCGTTACCGTTTTGCCTTCATTCCCCTCCCAGTTCCAGTGCTCCGCCACTCTCTGCCATTCCCATGCCGACACATTCGACGCATCTTCATCAAGCTCCCGACACACAACATAAACCATCGGCTCCTCGGACCAGAGACTCTCTTTGAAATAACAACGAGGTTTCTTGAAACCACACAAATCTATCAGCCCGTTCTTCCATCCACGCAAAGGCCACCCCCCGGATTCACCAAGATAGTCAAAACCTGTCCACACAAACTGGCCCGTTACATAATCATTATCCGCAACCGCCAGCCAGTCCTCATAAGGATGCCTGTTCTCGCTCCCTATTATCTTGCGTTGCGGATAGTCCTTATGGTCCTGCTCATAACACCACTCATGGTAGTTATAACCCACAACATCGAGTAAATCCGCCAGCCCTGTCTTGTTCGATGCCGGTATGTTCGCCAGGCCCGCCGTCACAGGTCTGGTCGTATCCAGTTCCTTTAACGCTTTGATTAACCTCTTCGCAATTGGGACAAGCTTCTCTGCTCGCGGTCGATTCGGGTCGTAATTCTTGTCCACAGGATGAGAATATGGGTCGGTTGGATAATCTATCTCGTTACCGATACTCCACAGGATTATACTCGGATGGTTACGGTCCCGGTGTATCATCTCCCGTAAATCATGCACGCCCCAATCCTCGAAATATTCGTTATATCCAAAATGCGTCGCTATCCCCTTGTTCCAGCCATGAACCCATTTCCGCTTGCCCAGTTCCCACTCATCAAACGCCTCATCCATCACCACAAAACCCATTTCGTCGCACAAATCCAAAAGTTCCGGCGCAGGTGGATTATGGCTCGTTCTTATACCATTACACCCCATACCTTTCAAAATCTCGAACCGCCTCTCCCAGACCCGCTTCGGCACCGCCGCTCCGACACTGCCTCCGTCATGATGAATACACACTCCCTTTATCTTCATGTTCTTGCCGTTGAGGGAAAACCCCTTGTCTGCATCAAAATAAAACTCCCTCACACCAAACCGGCTCTGGTAATCGTCAACAACCTTGCCGCCCACTTTCACCTCACTCAAAGCCGTATAAAGATATGGCTCCTCCACCGACCACAAACGCGGCTTATTCAAATTCACCTGCTGGGTAAATTCGTACTTCCCCTCCCCTGCAACCTCACCACTTGACTCAACGCTTTTTATTACTTCGCCCCCACCATCCAGAATCGATGTAACAAGCCTAACTTCTCTCGCATCTGCGTTTTCGTTCTCCACCACCGTTTTTATATCCACCTTCGCGTTTCCCCTCGAAACCTCAGGCGTTGTTATATACGTCCCCCACTGACCGACATGTACATTATCCGTAATCGTTAGCCACACATGCCGATAAATCCCCGATCCGGTATACCACCGAGAATCCCTCACCTC
>Ga0307378_10005789_pt1 | contig 17093 bp, 27 predicted proteins | sample UN1MG_FD_202238 | JGI IMG/M metagenome (GOLD analysis project Ga0307378, IMG submission 202238) | Soil microbial communities from Risofladan, Vaasa, Finland - UN-1 | ecosystem: Environmental > Terrestrial > Soil > Coastal area > Acid sulfate soil | place: Finland: Risofladan, Vaasa | collected... | reverse complement strand
ATACCAGAGTCCTAAAAACTCATTGGGCTTAACTTTATCCCCGTCCTTAATGTTGCTTCGATTGACATACATTTTATGAGTTATGAGGTCGTGTTTATCCATGTCCCCTAAGTGATTGTTGATTTGCTCTTTGAACTCATCTGATATCAAATCGCCAAAATACTTATCTTTTTTCTTCATTTTTCCCTCTCAGCCTAATTTTCTAATATATTTATCAAACTTTTCAAGCGTATTATAATCATTCATCTTTGCTTTAGCCAATTCTGTGCAATATAGCTCGGCCTTTGTGTTATTTATTTCCTTAACTGCCAATAAATAAAAATGAAATCCTCCACCAGCCTTTACATCCTTTAATTTACTCCCCGTATAAAAGCTATTTTTCTGTCTAACAATTTTATAGAGCTCTTTAATATCAACTTCTTCCCATAAATACTCATTGTTTCGCATTCTAATTTTCATTTTTCCCTCTCAGCGATTTCATATTCTTCCAAAAATTCTTTTGTGGACATTTCACCATACAGATAACCTAAATCATCTAAAGCCTCTAGTCTGACTACTTTTGTTTTTATTCCAGACTCTATAAACTCTCCATCACATATCTCTATAATTCTTACTAGCGGCGAAGCATCTCGATCTTTCATCTCTCTGTCTTCCCAAATTTCTCCAACCTTCATTTTTCCCTCCGGTATCTCATGTCTTCTGATATTGGATTATCTAAACACTCACAAACTACCTCAAACTCGCCCACCCAGCTTTCTTCTCGAATCTCTATTCCTTGTTCCTTCATATCTGATTTTGTGGGGAGTTGTAAGTTGCTATAAAATCTTTCGCATCTACCACAATAACCACCTAATTCTCTAGTCATTTTTCCCTCTCACTAAAGTCAACCCTGCCACCATATACAAAATTAACGCCGATACCAGAGTGAACATATAACGTGCTTCTTGTGTCAAGGGGTTCGTATCCAAATTTTATTATATGTTTAGAAAAAAGCTCAGAAAGCTCCATTAAGAAGCTTTCGTCTTTGTTTAACAATCCGGAGGGCCATTTAAATCGGACAACATTTTGATTATAACTCTTAGATATTTCTGCGTATTTATTAAATGTTTCTTCGAGTAACTTTAAGTTTTCTTTAAAATATTCATTTGCATAATTTATGGTTTTCTCTTTTGATTTCAATAGCTCTTGGGGACTTATAATCATTTTTTTCTCTCAGCGAGTCTTTTATCACGGTACTCAAGTGTCATTTTTTCAATTTCTCTGTATCGTTTATCGCTGTCTGGTTCTTCTGACCAATACTGGACGTTCCTAGTATGATTATTTTCGGGCATACTCATCCAAGCTACAGTCTTAAAGTCTTGTTCGGAATCTACAATGTGACCCCATGACCATTTCCATCGTTCCCCACTATCGCTCCCATCCCTATTCAGACTTACTCTGGAACAATTCTCTTCTAGTTTACTTTCTTCAAGAGCATCAAATGAACCCTTGAAATCACTCCAACCACCGTGAGGGTAATAAGAATCCCCCGCAAATAACAAATATCTTTTCATTTTTCCCTCTCAGCGGTTAAATATTTATTGTTATTACCTGATCGAACTGATTTACTTCTGTTTGAGAATCTCTAATACAAAATGATTCTTCTGGACTACATTCAAAGATAACATACCCATCATAATCAGTTCTTTCCCAATTGATGTCGTCATATGGTTCTTGTCTTCTTATTTTCCCAAATTTAGCATTGTGATTAATTTTAACATAAGACTCAAACCTGTCTGCAATGTCCTTGTAATCAGACCATTTACAAACAATAGTCCCGCCTCCATCTCCGCCTTCGCCAAAAACAAATTCAATAAGCAACGGGAATAGGTTGACAACGTGACCTTCTGGTAGTTTTACTTTATCTATCATTTATCCCTCTCAGCGATTTCTTTGTTTAACTTACATTCTGGGCATTTCATTCCTAATGGCAAATCAGATACTCCATTGTAACTTTTAAGAATTATAAAAATCCCTGTTCCATCACATTTTTCGCATTTGTCACTCATCTTTCCCTCTCAGCTAATGTTTTGCATTTCCTATATTCATAACAATCGGTAGAGCTATCACATCTTTGTAGTGAATATTTCTCATATTTGCTTTTATCTGAAATAATACGGACAACGTTCATCCTAAAAGACAGACTCCCAACGCAGTCTTCGCTAGTATATCTAGGCCACGCTTGATAGTGAGAACCATCATTAAATACCGCATAGTAATGAGGATAGGGGTCTTCTTCCGTGCAACCAAACGTAAATAGCAATAAAGATAGTATTAATAAATATCTCATTTTTCACTCTCAGATATTAAGATATCGGGCATAGGCCTGCTTTCGTCCCACATTTGTTTCCACCTTCCATCCTTAGTTTCTATCCATAAACCGCCTTTGCCATCGGAATAATTAACTTCTACGGCCTGTCTTATCCCATCATCACCTACTATGTTGGTTTTAACAGAAGCCACACAAGCATCTTCATATGTTTTAAAAGGCCCATCTAGAGAACCCATCCATCCACTGTCGCCAGAGCCTACAACATGAAAGCCTTTATCGTTTTCTAAATCTTCACTCATTTTTCCTCTCTAGTTTTGTAAATTTCACCGGACCCCATCTGAAACTCCATCATAGGTGCAAATCCTTCGTAAATTTGTTTACCGGTCAGCCAACTCATTTTTCCGCTGTGGGTGTGTTTGACTTTCCATCTATCGTCTCCTAGATATTCTATTAGTTCGATCTTAATGTAACATCTCTTGTTCATGAATCTTTGGCCTGCCCTCATTCTTGCACCTTGCTGGCTTCTAAGGATTTATCCAAGTATGCCCATGCTTCAGGATCATATTCTACCTCAGGCCATTCTCTAAACTTGGACACCGCTTTCTGTAGTGTAGAAAGTCTGTTTCTCTCATCGGCTAACTGTATCTGAGCCTCCTGTTTTTCTTTTATTAGAGATATTTCTTTATTTTTCATATACGCTACCTCGGCCTCTAAATTATGTATAGGACTGTGTATTCCACAATTTTTTATATTTGTCTCGTCGCACACGCATTCTAAAAGCATTTTATTCACCCCTTGATTAATAATATTATGTAGATATTGTACCGTTTAGACAGATGAAATTCAAATTTATTTAGTATATTGTCTATTTAATAATTTGGCTAAAAATTCTATAAATTAATATATAATATAACTACAAATGCGGGGGAAACAATGAACAATATACCATTAAAATTTGCCATTAAAAACGTAGCTTCGGAACCTCCGACAGGACCAATTCAAAGCGGAGACAATGGCGCTGGGCTTATAAGTCCAGAGGGAACTCCATATCCTATGTCCGGAGGAAACCATGATCAATGGGTCGAACGCAATAGAGAATGGCTAAAGCAAAAATATGGATTTGAAATTTCAGAAGAGGAAATAGACAATAATCTCACCAACACACATCACTTAATTCATAGACTAATAGAAGAAAAAGGCTGGATTAAGGTAAGGGGAAGATCTATAATTTCTAGAAATCCTAGATCTGACCGGGGAAAAGTTGCGGAAGCGATTCAATTTAAATATTTGCCCGTTAGGGATGCATACGAGATAATAACTCCTGACTATAGCTATACAAACAGGATACAGATAAATTACAATGATTTAGAGAGAGAGTTAGCTCAGGCTAAAAATAAATCCAGAATTAAAATATCCAGTAGGGACGAAAGGGTAATTGCCGGGCATGAATAATAAACTATTAAAATTAGCCATTAAGAATGTAGCCGCAGAACCGCCAACGGGTCCGATTAGCGGCGGAGATTATGGCGCAGGACTTATAAACCCGGAGGGAACTCCTTACCCTATATCTGGGGGCTCCCATAACGGATGGATCTTGGAAAACAGAGAATGGCTGAAACAAAGGTACGGATTTGAAATTTCAGACGAAGAAGCTGAAAAAGCGTCCACCGGTGTCAGTGATATACATTATCTGATTCGTAGATTAGTAGAAGAAAAAGGTTGGCTGAAGGTAAGAGGCGGATCTATAATTTCTAGAAACCCCAGATCCGACCGAAGTAAAGTGGTGGAAGCTATTCAATGGAAATATTTACCAAAACGTGATCATTACGAAATATACACTCCAGAATATAGAGAAGAAATTCGAGTAGATTTTAAGGATATAGAAAGAGAATTAGCACAAGCTAAAGCTAAATATAGAATTAAAATATCTAGTAGAGATACACGTGTTTAAAATATCCTATAGAGACATAACCGCTGCGTCCGATGAAGAATACGAAAAAGAAAGTCAAGCTATTCAATCAGTGGTAAACATAACGTCTCCAGAAGAAATGCGCCAAGTTTTCGACAAGACACATGCTCTGGGGGATGATGTATTTATTGGCCCAGTCTATTCTAATTTAAGAGAAAATTTTTGGGATAGGATGATTTATGCCTTATTGTCAAAAAATCTAAACGTCCCTTCCAATATGTTGGCAGAAGCTCTATACCATTATTTAGACAACACAGATGAAGACGGGTATCGAGGAGCCTTGTATAATCCCAATCTATTAGACGAGGCCATTTTATCTATTCAGGAAAAATATGAAAAATTTTACCATCACGATCTTATTCAATTTTTAAAAAAACTCAAAGATGCTGGTGTACCGATATCAAGGCTCAACAAGCTATACGAAAAAATGATCAGACAATATGACAGAGGAACTAGGATACCATTTTCGGCAGAGAATATTTCCAGAATGCACGTTGATCCCGAAGAGGTTGAAGTATGGGGTGAAGATGGATTATCTCAAGATTTTTACAAGCTGTTATTAAAGCGACAAGAATATCTATATAAATACCAGATTCTTGGTCAAAGAAAAAATCGCTATGGACTATCCGATACAGCCAACATGAGATATCTGCAAATCAAAGCTGAGCTAGAGCAAATTAATAAGAAGTTAACTGTTTTATTGCACGGCCAGATAAAAAGCTGGTTGACAAATATAGGAGCCAGATTAAAAGAATCTGACTTTGAAAAAGAAGATCATGGAGAAAAGGGAACCATAATAAATATTAACTTTAGTATTGTTAAAGCTTTAGAGAACGCAAAAACTATGGACGAAGATAATCTGGCCATCGAAAGAGCAATCAATGCCATTCATACTTCTGATGATCCTATGCTCGGAACGGCTTCGGTCTTGCTGCTTGATTATCTTTCTAATATAGACACGACCGCATGGGATAAAGATTTAGAAAGATATGCTAGCGTAAACTACGAGAAACTAATAAGGTCAAGATTAAGAAAAATAAAAAGGTAAGATATAATGATTAAATTATCAAAAAGAGACTTGAAATCATACAAAGACATCGACCTGCAGAAACTTGTTTTAGCCGTTCAGGCAGAATACGATGCGTGGGATGAAAACGAGGACGAATATTTTGGCGGCGGAATTTGCCATTTGCTAGCCGACAAAATAATAGATGAATTATCCAATCAAGGCATAGAATCTTCATCTGTTTCTCAGCAATGTGGCGAAGTTCATGTGTTTGTTCTTGCTAGACTTTCTGAGGGCGTAGTTTCAATAGACATAAATCCATATCGTTACGAAACTGGTGCAGGTTATAATTGGCAGAAGATCCAAGACGTGAAGTTTGACACAGGGGATATCGCTATGGATGTAGTCAGCCAAGACCCCAATGATTTTGAGGAATATACAGGAGATGGCTGGTGATTAAGTTATCCTACAGAGATGTATTTTCCAAGAATTTAATTCGCATAGATGAATTAGATGCCGAGAGCTTGACTTCTTTGATAAGCGAGAAGGTTCTTAAAATGGTCAATTCTAAAAATTGGAAAATTATTATGGGCTTAGGCAGAGATTATGCAGTTGTCCCGGATGTACCAGTTACTAAAATGGACGGCACTGAAACTAACGTTGATATTGCGGTTAATTTTGGAGAAGCCCAATATGCCAATAAAGTTAATTCAATTGTTTTAGGCGGCGAGTGGCTACAAGAAGACAATTTGGTGGTTATTAATTTAAACAACGATAAAGAACTATATGAGAATCAGGAAAGATTGGGATCTGCAGGTAATTTGTATACCCAGATTTTAGATACACTAAGACACGTATTAGTGCACTCCAAACAACACGAGAGAACAGAACAAAGTATTGATCCGGAGACAGATAGAGTTGGTTATCAATCTCAAATGCATGAAGTTCAAGCTTTCGCTCCCAATATAGTTAGGCAGATTGAATTGATGTTAAAAAAACATAATTCAACAATACAAGAAGGAAGTCAGATACAAACTTATATAGAAGACAGTCTTCCAGATTTTTATGATTTAGAAGAACCAGCAAGACGCCATCTGTTGAATTTAGTTTATGTACAATTAGATAAAGATGGTTATGTTGGAAAGGGCATCGTATAATGGCAAAATCTACAATAAGACCTCCAAAAGCTGGCCCCGTGGGAAATGCCAATGGAATGGGTATAATAAGTCCAGATGGGGAAATATTTCCCGTTAACAACACGTACCATAGCGACTGGATTGTGGATAATTATAATTGGTTAACCCAAGCCAAGCATTTAAATCTCCCAGACAAAGATCAACTTAAAAGAATGGAAGTTTCAAGCGTGCGGGACATTTTAGTCGGGCTAGGTTGGGTCCCGTTTTTTGGAACATCCAAACTTGTTGTTTATTATAAAAACATCCAGTCTGCCGCTAAACTAGTTTTGGAAGCTATGCAGCTTAGAAACATCCCAAAATTGCCCGTAGACATGATAAATCAGCACGGAGAGGAAGATTTTTTTGACAACCAAGAACTAGAGGAGTACGTCACGAGAACTTCCAAGAACTCTTCTCGTGTAAAAATATCGAGCAGAGATAGGTAATAAAATGCATGAAAAAACTTTAGAAATAAATTTTTATAGAGATAAAAGTGGAATATATATTGTCAAGCTTTCTGGTAAGATGGACATATTCACATTTAAACTTGGGAAAGATTTTTTGTCAGATATTTCCGAAGACTTGGAAGGAATAAACGTTGTCGTAGACTTGAGAGAAATGAAATACATAGCGTCTTCGGGATGGAGTATATTAATAAGCAGGAGTAAGACTATAAGTAGAGCAAAAGGAAAATTTGTATTATTCGGAATGAGTCCAGAAATATACAGAATTTACAAATCCATGAAACTAAAAGGTTTAGTTACTTCGTTCATGTCAGAACAAGAAGCTCTTGATTATTGTAAGGAAGTAAAATCCGATGATTAGAATATCACAAAGAGATGGGGCAGACAACAAAAAGAAACTTCTAGATACCCTCAATAGCAAGTTTCCAAAACCTGTAGTTGATGAATTTATTGGAGAATTTACTGCACAAAAGCCAATAGAGGAAGTTGAGTTCTCCGATAAAGATATGGAACACATTTTGCCATTTATAGAAAAGAGAAACTTAAGATACCAAGAACCTCAGATGGTAGATATAAACAAGATTCTAGAGCATTCGGAAAATACAGATTTAAGAAGTAGGATTTCGGCATTTAACGATGGAACAATAAATACTGATAATACTGGATCTTCTGCAACCTATATAAGATCCCCTGAAAACATCAATAAATTCAAGTCAATGGATGCAAGTACTGCACCGCCCATTGCAGTATCAGGAACAGGAAAACTTGAATGGGGTTTTCATAGAACAATAGCAGCCATATCAAGAGGGGATAAAGAAATTTTAGCATGGGTGTTTGAATAATGATTAGAATATCACAAAGAGATGGGGTAGACATAGAACAAGTGGCTTCTGGACTTGAATTTAAACCTGTCAAGAAAAAGGCCACACAATATCAATTCATAAAAGACATAAATAGTCTTGAGCCATTTACCTATACTATTAATCAGGGTAAATCAGTTCAAATAGATACAATAACCTCTGATGGTAAAGAAACTACTAATACTGCTCAAACTGGGGATATTATATTCAGCGGTCCAAGCAAAGAGCAATATGTGTTAAAGCCTGCCAAAGTTCAAAAAATGTATGAAGGAAAAATTGGCGGAGTTCTTGTCCCAGAGCAAACTCCTAGACAAGTCGCTTTATATCAAGGAGAACCTATTAGTTTTATGGCTTCTTGGGGTGAACAGATGGTATTAAAAACTGGAGATTATTTAGTTAAAGAGCAAGATGGAAGTGGCTATTACAGGATTGCTCGAAAAGAATTTGAAGAAACTTACGGGAGTTAAAATGATTAGAATATCACAAAGAGATGGGCATATTAGACAGAAAAATCATATAAAATCTTATAAAAAAGCAATTATATGTTAATCGTGTAATTATATTTAAGGAAAAAATATAAAATGGATGATGAAGAAAAAAAACAAGTCTGGAAAGACATATTAATGGACGCTCAGGAAGATTGGCAGGCAGCACAGCCTAAATTCAATCCTCGAGATAGCGTGGTCCCTTATGGAAAAAGCGGGAAATGGTATGTAGATAATAGCTCTATATTTGATACTCGTAAATATGATATCACCGCTATTATGGAAGGTGTCGAACAAGGTGGAGGAACTAACGTTAAAGCTGAGCCTCTTTATGGATGGAGCAATCAACCAGATGTTGTTACTTTTGATTACAATGGAGATCCAAAGGATATAGAAAAAACTGTTGATTTTGAATTGGGATTTGATCAAGATTTGCCTGATCAATCTAGTCTTGTACATGTTTTTGTTAGAGATAGACAATTTGATTGGGGAAAAGCAAATAAAGATTCCGCACCAGAAAGTCCAGAAGATTTTCCAGACATAAATCCAGAAGTAAGAGACATTAAGTCTGTGAAAAATTACAAGCATGTAATATTAAAAAAAGCCAATTGGGAAAAGTTCGAGTCTGAGGACCCAGAAGAATTTAATAAAGTAGTAAGAGAGCAAGCCGCCCAAGAAAAAGACCGCACCAAAGACAGCCGTAAGGTTTTGCTCAGAGCGCCTTATTCTTCCCATCCCGACGACGCCTATTTAGAGAAGGTCCTATCGTTTTGGACAAACCCATATGGAGTGCATGAATATGCCTCTTGGGTGAGAAACAAAAATAACGATTCTTATGAATGGGGTCATTACTTTAAAGATCCAAATAAAGCTTTGGATTTCTTCAACAATAGAGGATTGAAATCAAATTTGAAATATACTCCAGATACAGTGGAAGAATTATTGAATACGCCCATGAATCCAGAAGTAAAGGATATCAAATCAAAAATCAATTATAAGAAGAACATGATCCGTAGCGCAGGTTTTATAGAAGATAAAATAGACAGTCAAATCGGAGTAATAGAAGTAGCTCGAAGAATTTTGTCGTCGTATTTAATTAAAGAAGATCAGAATAATATTATACGGTACACTGATATGTTAGAAGAATATTTTATAGAACTTAAAAGATTGCAATCTATACAAGCTACCATTCAAAAAGAAAATAGCGTAGAAGTCAGGCGTTATAAAGATCAAATGGCCGAAGTACAAGAAAAACTTAGACGCTATAATAAATATCACGATACAAATGAAGAATCGGGTATAAGAACACGTTTAGAAAATCAAATAAAGTCTATACAGGATAAAATAGATAATGTCTCTAAAACTCCAGATACAATGGAAGAATTATTAAACAAACCCCTGCATCCAGACGTAAAGGATATCAAATCAAAAATGAATTATAAAAATAAAATTATTGCTAGGTTGAGAAAAAAATCCGATATGAATCCATCCGCCCCTCAAAAGAAACCCAGCCGAAAAAGCGAAGGCGTCAGCTACGAAGACTGGCAGAAAAGATTAAGCAACGTTATAGAAAGACAATTCGGAATGGGATTCGATGACTTTCCAGATTGGGATAGCTCTAGTTCTTATGATTCGGATGCCACGCCAGTCGAAGCGTTTAGAGATTGGAAAGAAGATCAAGGCGCAGACTTTGATTTTTAATTAAAAAAATTAGGAGAAGTATTGTGAACTATATATTCAAAATAATGAAAAAACTGGCTGCGGCTGTTCAAAATCAAGGGTTAGAAGAAATTGATTTGGATAAACTTCGAAGAACAGCTCAAGATATATATAAATTAGGAATGGATTTATATAACATAGATGATGTTCAAGAGCAGAACGGCGTAGGAATGAGCCAGAGAACCAAGCCTGCATGGAGCGAAAAAATCATCGGACAAAAGATAGCCGATAAAATTCCGCAAGCTTCCGAAGCCCAACTTAATTATTTTATTAAAAGCATGCTTTGGATTTTGAATGTACACAATGCTCAAATTAGAAGACTGTTTGCAGACAGAGCAAGCCTATTAGATTTTGAAGTCCAAACGGTAACTGCTCAAAACCCTCTTTATGGATTCAAAAGAAGAGGAAATTTTATAACCCTAGAAAAAATTGGCGGTCCCGGATTAAAAGATTGGGAAGGATTTAAATTAATAGCCGCTAGGAGTGGATTCCCATACAATAGAGAAGCCGGTAAAAATGCTGTCTCGGCGGAAACCTTTAGAGATATGGACCTAAATCTATTAATCGATGGGTTGGACACAATAGGAGTGGATTTAGAAGAGCCAAACTTGGAAAATCTTTTAGCGGAGAGAGCTACGCCCACAGTTGTTGAGGAAGCCCCCGAAGAAGAAAACAAAGTCCTACCTATGGTGGAGATCAAGTTTTCTCAGGAACGTGGAAGAACTTTCCGCAGAAATCAAGTTGCGAAAATATATGACAATCTATTGTTCTTTATGCCCAAGGAGAGAATCGAGAGAGATATTTTTACGAAAATTAATGCCCTATATCAACAATATCAAATTAAGGGGGTCAAAACTGACGGTGGCTGGGCGAACTATAGAAAATTCTATGGAGTAGATTTTCCATACCAAGCCTTTAAACAACAGGCGAATAAACTAGGCTTCGATGTCAGCGCCATGCCCCCACAGCTGAACGATACTACTGCGGATTTAGGAATCACAGAAGAAGATGAAGAAATCAGAGAATTAATAGCGAAAGAAAAAAAGCCGAATAATGTTTTAGTTATAAAGAGAAAAAGTGATAATAAATTTATAATACTGTACCCAAACGATCCCAGTGTAAAAAAAGCTATCACAGCCACTAAAGACAATCCTGTTCCTAAAATTAGAGGATTATTAGAGGATAGCAAAGTCCATACATTTGCCAAAGAGACGTATAAGTTGGATACTGTCGAAGAATTATTACAATTATTTAGAGAATATAGACCCGATTGGGAAATAGATACTTCAGAAGTTGACGAAGCCATAGAGATCAGAGATGTCAAGCAACAGGAGTTCAGAAAACCCATACCTCGAGTTGAGGCAGTTATGGATGAAAGATATAAAATGCTACCACACCAAAACGAAGGATTTAGGTTCTTAGAAAAAACTGACGGAAACGCAATGCTTGGCGACGAGCCCGGTGTTGGCAAAACCATACAGAGTCTCGCTTACGCCGCCGCCAACGGGCAGAAAGCGCTAGTAGTAGGACTCAATGTTACAAAGAGAAAATGGCTAAATGATGCAACTAGATTTTTCGGTAAGTATTATGGAAAAAAAGATCCCAATGGAAAAAACGCATTAGAAATGTTTAAAGATTCGCAAGTTCTAGAATTAAACGCAGAAGATCTAAGAAGTAAAAAAATTACAGCTCAAGATCTTGTGAATAAAAAATTAGTGTCTGTAAATTATGAATCGTATAGAAAGTTTTTACCAATTTTCGAACAGATGAAACAAAATGGGGTTGGTTTTGATACTATAATAATTGATGAATCACAAAACATGAAGGACCCCAAAGCAAAACAGTCAAAAGCTCTCTTAGAGTCACGATCATTATTTGACCATCATATCTTGTTATCAGGAACTCCGGTTTTAAATAAAAGAACAGATTATCTTACACAACTAGAAATGATAGCTCCCGGAGTATTCACCAAAGAGTCGTTGATGAAAATGACACCCGGTCAAGTGGAAAGTGCGCTTCACGATTACGTGATAGCTAGAAAAAAATCCCACGTATTAAAGGATCTTCCGGAAAAAGTTACACAGAATCTAGATATAGATATGCCTGAAATACCGGGCATGCCGGATATTAAAACCATAGGGGAGTTTTCTAAATATAGGTCTATATTGGCCAGAGCCAAAGTTCCATACACATTTGAATTTGCAAAATCTATATTGGATACATCGGACGAAAGCGTGGTCATATTCACAGAAAGCCGCCCCGCCGCAGACGAATTATATAGAATGTTCGAATCAGATAGAGACACAAAAGGATTGGCACTTTTACATGTTGGAACTGGCATGGCGAAGGAAACAAAAGAAAAAGCTAAGGATGACTTTCAAAATATCGAACTTCCATATAGAGTCTTCATAGCCGTGCGAAAGTCCATTCCTGCCGGTGCCGATTTGTACAAGGCTAGCACGGTTATATTTAACGACATTCCTTGGAATCCGGGATTGATCGAGCAGGCCGAAGATAGAACCCACAGGCAAGGTCAGAAGAAATCAGTAAACGTCTACTGGGTAAACGCCGCCAATCATGAATGGGATAACCTCATGAATCATATTGTAAGGAAAAAATTTATCGTACACAAAAACGGCAACAAACAGGAAAATATGACACAGGATGAATGGGACTACCTAAACACCAGAATCAAGGGAGAGGAACTTGTTGATGACTTCTTGGAGAAATATAAAAATGATCTTGTGAACCTAGAAGATCAGACTGAAGAAGAAGATGATCAGACAGGCTTGGAAGAAATGGGCAATCCAGATAATCCAACTCAGGCTAATTATAAGAAGAGAATAACATTTTCTTCATACTTTAGATTCAGGTCGAAATGGTAAAATCTTATTCAAAAAAGATTCTTCGAAAACTATATAGAATAGCTTATTCATACGAACAGGCTAAATCTATAGTGTTGAAAAATTCCAGCGAAGAATTACCTTTGGATATGATTAAATTATTATTAAAAGACAAAGATTCAGGAATAAGAATAGCTTTATCTAAATATAAGTATACCCCTGCGGATATTATAGTTGTATTATCTCAAGATAAACTCTCAAGGGTAAGAGCGTCAGCTGCTGAATCTGAATTATTGACCGAAGAATATGTAGAAAAACTATCCATGGATCCGTCAGAAGCAGTGAAGGTTTCCGTTGCTCACAGAAAGAATCTCTCTCAAGCTGTCTTGGATAGATTATCTTTAGAAGAATCAGAAGATGTAAAATTGGCCATGTCAGAGAGAGACGGGTTGTCTCAGGAAAATGCTAAAAATCTTCTAGAGGGACAAATATATAATACGAATATATTAAAAAACGTATATAAAAATACGATTATTTCAAAAGACAAACTTGGGGAGTTGATAACTCATCCGGATGAAAGCATCCGATCTTCCATCGCCAAAAGAAGAGACCTGACCCCCGAATTTATTAGAGTTTTGTCCGAAGATAAATCCGATATGGTCAAAGAAGCCCTTGCCATAAATCGTGTCGTTCCGCCTGAGATACTGAGCAAGCTCTATGAAAATAACTCCAAGAAAGCTAGAATTGCAGCAGGTATAGCTAGAAATAGAAATACCGCTCCTGAATTACTTGATATTCTCGCAGAAGATCCGAGAAGTATTATTAAAATAAACCTTGCGTACAACAGGGGTATATCTGAAAAAGCTTTAAATACTCTAGTTAACAATTCTGTCGGGATGGAGATAATAAACGAATCTGTATCTTCCAGAAAAGACATTCCCGGTGGCACGGCAAGAATTTTAGCAGGGTCCGCAAATGAAAAAGTTCTAGAAAATCTCGCCAGAGCAAACACTCTACCGGAAGATGTGTTTTTAATTTTATTAAACTCAACGACAAAAGTTAAAAAAATACTATCCGCAAGACCAGACGTCCCCGAAAGTATTTCAGAATATCTCTCAATATATAATGACATATTAAAAAACAACATCACTGACTACTCTGTTTTAGAAGATAAATACCTATCTGCGTTGTCTCAGGAAAAAGATGAACTTCTCATAAGAAAATTGCTGGATAGCAAGAATAAGAAAATAATTGATTTCATAGCATCGGGTGGAAGTCAGAACAACAAAAATATATTATCCGCTTACAAAAATTTACCAGAAGACGTTATTGATAAATTAATAGAAACTGGAAACGCTGCCGTACACTTAAAGATAGCTGCACAAAAGAATTTATCTTCAGAAGCCCAACAAAAACTGGCTGTATCTAGCTCCAAGGCAGTAAAAAACCAACTGCTAGATAGATCAGATTTATCCACGGACGCAGCTAAAATATTGGCCAAAGATACAGAAAAAGACATACGAGATAGAGCTTTAGTTAAATTGCCTTTTTCAGAAAGAGCCGAAGCGACCAGCATTCCATCTTCACTCATGCCGATAGAAGACTTTAAATCTAGGGCGAGAAAAGATTTATACATGTTCAGAAGATTAGAAAAAATTATGGAAGATAATAATCTTAAGAACATGACAAAAAAAGAGGTTAGAAAATACGACCCAAAGATAAGCCAACATCCCTTTGCGGAAAAAATATTCGCATCCAGTCAGGGAAACCTTACGCTAGAAAAGTTAAAGGCCGCTGAAGCAGAATATCTGGACAATGCAGAGACTACGCTGAGACACGCATTGACTGGAAAATATGAAGCTGGTTCCCAACAATCCGAACAAAGTATCAAGAATGTTCCGAGAGAAACGTTGTCAGTGACGTTAGAGGAAGGATTACCTCCAGAGGTAGCTTATTTCGTGGATAGATGGGTCAATCCTAGCATCGGACACGGAATAGGTTTGGGGAGATTTAATCTTGGTCATATTTTGTTTAAAGATATTTCTTCTATATTAAAAAAACCCGCCGTCTTAATAGAACAAATACAGAGTGACCATAGATATACGCTAGCGTTTTTAAAACAGGGATCTACACGACTTGATCCAAAATTTGAAGCCGATCTGGACTCTAAATTTGGGGAAGGATCCAAGGATAGAATGATTAAATATTTTACAAATATAAGGTCAATATATCCCGAAACTCTCTTGCTGGAATTTTTAAACAGGATGCGTGGAAAAGAAGTATACATAACAGGCCCAGAACGGGCAGCGCAATTAACAAGGGTAGATCCCAAAGCAGCCCAAGAAGTATATGGAAAAATTCCATCTAAATTTGGTTTTGAGCCCGCAGAAGATATGCCGGGATATTTAAGATTAGAGAGAGCAAATTATAAAAAACATATATTAAGAAAAACTGCGTCGCTAATAAAAAATTAAACCTAGCTAAATCTTTAAACTCCAACCCTTTTGAACTTTAAGAGGGTTTGTTTTTTTGTCCAAAGACGATATAATATATTTATGAGATGTCCAAACCAAAATATTTTAAATAAACTTACTAAATTCCATACTGCGGCTAAATCTATCATTCTTCCACAGGGCATGTACGTTGCGTGGTCCAAGGGAAATAAAGAGCAAACGTATGGCGTAGATAGAATTTTGGCCTATCATCTGATACGCCATGCGTTGAATGCCAAAGATTTAATGGAACATACTTATGAAGATTTATCAGACCAGTTATTTAGTTTTATACTCTCCCAAAAGCCCAATGCTAAAAGTGTATTCTATGTAAGATCAGATTGCAGATTTTCACAGTTTGACGACCCGAAGGTTTGTTATACGACCCTTAATGCTAGCATAATTGGGGCTTGGGATAAGCCGGGAATTATAAAAAACCCGCATAGCAGAACATATGAAAAAATTATAGGAAAAGTGTTCAGAAAAAAATATCACAAAAAACCACATCCTAAAAGAATACTTTTATTGCCCGATATAATAACAGTCAGAGGCAGCCGACATAAGCATAGAACAGGACATCAACATGATTATTGGGCACTAGATTCAGAAAAAAATGTTACACACGTAACTAGATACATATTAAGAAAATATTATTTTAGAGATAAATGGAGCCCGTAAATGAAAATTAAACTTAAAATAGAATATAACTTGCAAGTAAATCTTGGTTTTGAATGGTCAGACTTGCTAGAAAATTCGTTCGCCAATGGCCCTATCAAGAAATTCTATAAAGGTGTTGAATTCGAAGCAGATGACGAAATTGGTATAAACAATTCGATAAATAAGATAATCGAAGACCTTACGGTGTCGTTCAAAGGAACCCATAAGAGAATAAAAAATATTAACTTTTCGTACACGAGAAATTAGACAATAAATCTTTATTATGTCCATTTAAAGCGCCATAGTTTGGGACTTATCTTATAAAATTTTATAAATTAACATTACACTATAAACGAACTTAAAGGAGTGTAGTATGAATTATAAAATTGCTTTATTATCTAAAACCAGAAAAATCATAGCCTTGCTCGTAAAGGTGGCCACTCAGGCGGATAGATTAGCCGAAGTGTTATCGAGAAACAACAGCTTGATCATAGCTGATGTGGATTTCGATAAGGTAATTGACTTTAGAGATAGATATTATGAACTTACAGGGAAGGAACTGAACAAAGAAGACGAGAGTCAAATAGTCGTTAGAGATCCAAACAATTTAAGAAAAGGCAAAAAGCAATTAAGAATATTTTTTAACGCCAGCCCCAAAGATGTTCAATTCTTAGAGTCAAATGATATATTTCCTAAAAAATCTAAAGGATCTGCGGCAACCAAGGCGGCACCGATGGCCAAGGAATTCGATTTTGTAATTAACGATACTGCAATGTTGCATGAATTATTAATAGATCCAAGCTTCCATTTGGGACTTAATGTTAATTATAATGACCGTCTTCATCCCGGAGAAGAAGAATTGAACTGGGAACAAGAATATCACAAGATACAGGAACAATTACAAAGCGCAACGGATGAACAACAAATAGATCAGTTAAAAGAAGAAAAACGTCAGATATTAGAAGTGTTAAGACGACTGGAAGAAAATCGCTTAGGAAATTAAAATGAACGAACAACTTAAGGATATATGCGAAAATACAGACGGAGCTATTAGTGCGTTTGTGTGCGGATATGACGGAGTATTGTTAGGCGAGTATATAAAATTTAACTCA
>Ga0307378_10005788_pt1 | contig 17094 bp, 11 predicted proteins | sample UN1MG_FD_202238 | JGI IMG/M metagenome (GOLD analysis project Ga0307378, IMG submission 202238) | Soil microbial communities from Risofladan, Vaasa, Finland - UN-1 | ecosystem: Environmental > Terrestrial > Soil > Coastal area > Acid sulfate soil | place: Finland: Risofladan, Vaasa | collected... | reverse complement strand
GTCGCCGGCCGGCAGAGGCCGGCGGTTGACAATCGCGCCTCTCCAGGCACACACTTGGGCGTCGCCCTGTTCTCTGCTCTCTTGCGCGTCGATTTCGCCGTCAAAGGTTCCGGCCGCAGTGGGGGCCGAAACTCGCTGGACAAGCGCAGTTCATGGTGATTGCCCCCGTGAGAGATGGTGTTCCCAAGAACGACGGGATCCGGTCGGCGGCGTTCCGCGACGCTCATTCTATGCAATGCCCCGAAGGATACAACGGACGATGATTCGTGCTGCGTTTGGCGCATATTGGGGATTCCGGGCAGACGACGGGGCTTCGGATGCGACCGGCCTTGTTGCCCGAGGTACCGCCAGATTTGATGTCCGGTTTCTTCCGGAGTAGAATTGGCCTGTTCCGGACACTTCCGCGGTCCCTTCCACGAGTCTGAACGACGAGGCGGCCTTGGCGGGACTGCCGTCTGTCCGTCTACTCCCGGAACTCAAACCCACGCACCAACACCCCACCCAACGACAGGAACCCTCCCCATGACTTCCGCCCTCCCCCGTCGAGATTTCCTCCGTCATTCGAGCTGCTTGCTGGCCGGCGCGGCCGCCGCGGGCATGCTTGGCCGCGAAGGCTTTGCCGCCGAGAAGAGCGCCAAGCTCACGCTGGCTTGCGGCGACGCTACCTTACGACACGTCAAGGACGTCGACTGCTGGGCGGCCATGAAGGCCATCGGCGCCGAGGGCGTCGAGGCGACGATTGCCGAGGACCTGTCGTTCCCGCGGTTGTTCCATCCTACCCGACAATACTCGGCCGCCACGCCGGAAGACCTGGCAACGCTCCGGGCCGACATGCAGGCCGCGGGCTGCAAGATCACCGCGCTGGCCATGCACAACCAGTTCGACGTCCGGCCGGAAAAAGAGATTGAGTGGACGACCAGGGCCGCTCAAGCCGCACGGGCGCTCGGCGTGCCGGCCATCCGCATCGACGTCGTGACCCGCAAGGCCGACCTGCCCAACTTCCTCCGGTTCAGCATCGAGACGCTCAAGAAGGTCCTGGCGGCGAGTGATTCGACCGGGATGGTGTTCGGCGTGGAGAACCACGGCAAGACCACGAATGATCCGGAATTTCTCGAAGCCCTGTTCGCCGGGGTCGGGTCCGATCGCCTCGGGTTGACCCTCGATACGGGCAATTTCTACTGGTTCGGGCACCCCCTATCGAAGGTCTATGAGTTGTACGCGAAGTTTGCCCCTCGGGTGTTTCACACGCACTGCAAGAGCATCCGGTATCCGGCCGACCAGCGCAACACGCAGCGGCCTATGGGTTGGAAGTACGGCGAATTCAACTGCCCGATCGATCGAGGCGACGTCGATTTCCACCGCGTCGTCAAGATCCTCCGGGACGCCGGTTACGCGAACGACCTGTGCATCGAAGATGAGTCGCTGGGCAAGCTGCCGGAAACCGAGCGCACGGCGACGCTCGCCAAGGAAATCCGGTATCTTGGGGGATGCCTCTCGGACGCGTGAAACTCGTCGCCCGTGCCGGCCGCAGTGCAATTTCAACCAACTCGGACGCGATAGAATTCCCGCCAGGCACTCCCAAAGGGAATGACGATGCGAAACAGGCCGACCAACCGGCGACACTTCATCAAGACAGCGGCAGCCGCTCTGGCGGTTCCCTCTTGGATCCCGGCCACGGTGCTGGCGGCCCCGGGCAGGCCCGGCGCCAACGATCGCATTTGCGTCGGCCTGATCGGCGCCGGCCACCGCTCCAAGGACTTGACCAGAGAGAGCGCTCCCGACCTGAAGCTCGTGGCCGTGGCGGATTGCGATCTGCGGGCGATCGCCGACTTTCTGGCGACGTTCCGGCAGCTTCAGGGATCGATTGTCGCCGAGAAGTGTTCGCCGTATCAGGACTACCGGCAGATGCTCTCCAAGGAGAAGCTCGACGGCGTCTTCGTGGCGACCACCACCCACGCCCGGGTTCTGGCCTGTATCCATGCCATGCAAGCCGGGCTCGACGTCTACGCGGAGAAGCCGCTGACGCTGACGATCGAAGAAGGGCAGCGTCTTGTCCGCGCGGAGCAGGCGTATCGAACCGTTTTCCAGGTGGGAACCCAGCAGCGATCGATCGCCATCAACAACTTCGGCAGCGATCTCATCCGAAACGGAGCGATCGGCAAGGTGCTGACGGTGACGTGCCCGAACTTCCCGGGACCGCGTCCCCGTCCGCAACTGCCAACCGAGCCGACGCCTGCCGAAATGGACTGGGACTTGTGGTGCAACCAGACCGCACTGACCCCGTTCAGCCCCGAATTGCACCCCGGTCTCGGCCGGTGGGCCCGCTACCGGGAATACTGCGGCTGGCTTGTGACCGGCTGGGTACACGCTTTCGATCAGATACAGCGGGCGCTGGGAACGGACGAGACGGGGCCCGTGGAAGTCTGGCCGGAAGAGCCGGGGCCGGATGGCCGAGTCACGCTGCGCTACGCCCGCGGGACTCTTCTGAAGCTGGACATGCCGGAGGACAAAGGCCCTCGCATGGGCGGAATCTTCGTTGGAGAGAAGGGGAAAATCGAGATCAACCGCAATCGGCTGGCCGCCAATCCGCCGGAGCTGATCGAGAATGCCCCGCCGGCGGCGGACAAATCGGAATACGCCAGCGTGTCGCACGAGCATATCCGCAACTGGGTGCACTGCATGCGGACGCGGGAGAAGCCGGTCGCTTCGGCGGCGATCGGGCACCGCAGCACGACCGTCTGCCACTTGGTCAACATCTGCCGCGAACTGGGGCGCAAGCTGCACTGGGATCCCGTCAAGGAGGAGTTCGTAGGCGACGAGGAAGCCAACGCGTTGCGAACCCGCCCGCGCCGGAAAGGCTACGAGTTGCCTCCGGTCTGACCTCCTTCGGAAGCCCAAAACCGCAGAATCTCGAACAGATCGTCTCGAAGGCCGAAGCAGCCACGTTCATCCCCTGCAACGCGGTCAACCGTCGGGTATACTATCCATCGACCGGCGCCGGGCCGGTCGGCACGGGCGTGTCGTGTTGGTGCGCGAGCCGGAAAGCCCCCGGCCCGCTGCTTCGGTTTGCGGCGGCATCGCATCGTGAGAGTCCCCACCCTCGACCTTCAGGAGTGTGCTTCGATGACCAAGATGATCGCCCCCTTGTTTCTCCTCACGTTTGCGCTGGGGATGCCTGCGGCGTTGCATGCCGAGCACGAGGGCAAGATCCAGATCCTGCTCCTTGGTGATAGCACCACCGAGTCCAGCATCCCGCGCAAACTCGCACCGGAGGAGGCACAATTGGAGGACGTGATCCGCGTCCTGCTTGCCGCCGAGGGAGACCTGCCGCCGACCGACGTCGTCAATCTCGGCCTCAGTGGCGAGTTCATCCGCCGCCTGCTCGATTCCGGACGCTACGACAAGGAAGTGGCGAAGCTGCCCGGCCTCGACTACATCTTCATCCGGTACGGACTGAACGACGTCGCCAAGATCGAGGACTTCGACTCCGCCTTTCCGAAGGATTTTCACGAACTCATCGGCCGGCTGCGCAAAGACCATCCGGCAGCCATGCTCATCCCCATGACGGTCATCCCCATGGCCGCCGATCTGGAGGCCGACGCGCCCCGGGCGAAGCGCATCAACGACCTCGTTCGGCAGGTGGCCGCCGAGGAGGATCTCACCTGTTTCGACGTCTACCCACGCTACGCCGCCGAGCAGGCCAAAGGCCCCAATATGCTCAATTACCGCCGCTTCCCCCTGGCGAAGGTCCCGGAGAAGCTCCGCGAGGTTGCCAAGCCCTACGTGATGGGGCAAGAAGGCAGGGACCCGCGCGTCGTGGTCCTCGACAACCGCCTGGACGCGCACTTCGGCAACCTCGAAGGTTGGTTCAGCGACCGCCATCCGAACCTCGCCGGCTATCGCGTCATCGCCGATGAGACGGCGAAGTTCCTCGCGCCAATCATTCGGGAGAGGAAGTGAGATCCATGAATTCCAAAATGGTCGACGCGGCACTCCAGATCGCCTTGCCGCTGTTGCTCTGCGCAACGGCGGCTCCGCGCGCCCTCGCCCTAAAGCCCCCGGCCGGCACGCCGACGGTGACCTACTCCTATCCCCACGCGCCCGACGAGCCGGGCTGGGACGGCGCGTTCCAGGATCCCAAGGGGACGAAGCTCGTCGACGGCGTCGCGGGCGGCAACGCCCGTCACTCGGTGATATGGGCCGCGACGACGGACGAGCGGTTCATCGACGCGGATCTGGGCAGCGCCGTGGTGCTGGATCGTGTCGTGGTCCAGAGCTACAAGCACTACACGGGGCGCGATTTCCAGCTCGATCGCGTTCGTCTTTACCTCGCGGACGGGACGGAAGAGAAGCCCGGCAAGCTTCTCGGCGAGCAGCAGGGCTACCAAGTGGCCGACAAGCAGGGAATTCGCGACTTCGTCTTCGCGATGCCGTCGACGCCGGTGCGGCGCTTCCGCGTCGGCGTGCAGAACGATGAGCCGGTCCGCCTCGCGGTGAGTGAGATCGCGGTCTATTCCAAGGACCACCCCGACGTTTCCTACGCGATCGCGGCGAAGTTCCAGGAGGTGTTGCACGTCCCGGAGGGGCCGCCGCCGGTGGCGACCGCGGAGGATCGGGAGGCGGGATACGTGTTGTTCGCGCCGAACTACCTCCGAAGGGTCTTTCCGAATTCGGTGGCCCTGGCGCACGAGCGCGGCCAGAGCGTCTCCCTCGCGGCGTCGCCGGGAGAATACGAGCCTCTGACCGTGGCGGTCTACCCGCTCGAGGATCTCGCTCGGTGCCGGGTCCGCGTTACCGATCTCGCGGGTCCGGGCGACGCGCGGATCGGCGGCGATCGCGTGGACGTCCGCACCGTGCGGCACTTGCGGCAGATCCCGGGCCAAAAGGGCTCCGAGTATGCAAAACAGTACATGGTCGTCCCGGAACTCCTGGAGGCCACGGCGACCGCCGAAGTCAAGGCCCAAACGACAAAGCAGTGGTGGATCACCGTCCGCGTGCCGCGCGACGCGACGCCGGGCGAGTATGCGGGCGACGTCCTGGTCGAGTCGGCGAAAGGCCCGGTCCGGCGGCTGGGATTGCGCCTGCGCGTCCTGCCCGTTCGGCTCGAGCTGCCCGAGGATCACCAATTCGGCATGTACTGGGGACCGTGGCGGCCGGGCGAGGATCCGGTGAGTGAGGAACGGATTCTCGCGCAGCTTCGGGACATGCGGGAGCACGGGATGAACTCGGTGGCCCTCTCGGCGCCGGCTTCCATGTCGCGAGGAGACGGGGCGGAGTACGAATTCGATCTCGAAACCGTGACCCGTACGTTGGAGTTGCTCGAGCAGGAAGGACTGTCGCACCCCATTCCCTGGGCGCACGGTTTTCCGCCCGTCGGCACCGACTTCGGGAGTGACGAGCATCTCCGGCAGGTGAAGGCGCTCGTGAAGCATGCCCGGGGCGAGTGCGCCGCGCGGAACCTGCCCGAAATCCTCTGGTACCCGCGCGACGAAGCGTGGAGCGATCCCCGCAAGGAAGAGGCCCGCGTGCTCTACGAGGCGATCAAACAGGTCCCGGGCGCGCGGACGTACGGTACCGTGCGGCGCGATACGGCGGAGTACCTGGATTCCTGGCTCGACGTCCGCTGCCACACCGTATCGCTCAACGGAGGATTCGACGACCGGGAGCTGCTCGCGGCGGCGCAGACGGCCGGCGATCGGTTCTGGTGGTATACGAACGCGTGCCGCGAATACCCGGACGTCGTGCGATTCAAGGCCGGATTCTTCTTCTGGAAGACGGGCGCCACGGGGCAGTTCTATTGGGCGTACTACTATCCGGAAGGCAATCCGTACGACGATCTCGACGGCATCGATTGGTGCGTGGCCTATCCGGGCGACGGCCTGCGCATTCCGACCATCGAGTGGGAAGCGCTGCGCGAAGGGATCGATGATTTCCGGTACGTCTATACACTCGAGCGCGCGATCGCGGAGGCCCGGGCGAAGGGATCGGCCGAGGCGGCCTCGGTCGCGGAGGAGGCCGGGCGCCTGCTCGACGAGCTGCGCGACGACGTGGTGTCGGATCTGGAAGAGTACGAGCGGCGGGGGCTGGACTTCCATACCGACAGTATCTGGCCGACGGAGAAGTACGACGATTGGCGGGGGCGGATTGCACGGATGATCGTCCGCCTGCAACCGCTCATTTCAGCTCCGAAAACATCTCCAACAGGGCGTTGACGATTTTCGTCGAGGCCTGCACCTCCACCTTGTTCGTGCCAAGCCAGGTCTCGTAGCCGCCCAGCTCGTGCTGTTCGGGCGTGGGCAGGTAGCCATAGCCGCCGTTGGCCAGTTCCATCGTAAACGTGGGTTTGAAGGGACCGCGGGCCTTCAATTCCAGACCCGTCTCCACGAACGTTTCAAAGGGAATCGTCGCGATGCCCAGGTCGCCGATCCGGACCGCCTGGAGGACGACGCCGACCGTGTCGGGCGACTCCTGTTGCTGGATCGCCTTGTTGGCGTACGCCCGCTCGTGGGGGAATTTGTCGGGTCTCTCCGGTTCGTCGAGCAACTTCTGCGAACGAGCGAGCTGCTCGGCGGTGGGCTTGCGAACGGCCAGCTCCAATTCGCGTTGCCGCATTCCCAGCGGCAGCCGGTCGTGCCAGGTGAGATTCTGGTACTGTTCGTGGACCGCCTCGGCGCATTGATGGGCCACGAAGCGCATCTGCTCGTACGGCTTCTTCCTGACACGGGCAAACGCGTGGTTGACGTTGGTGACGTCGCCGCTCGTGCCGTTGCTCATCGCCGCCACGTAGGGCGGATCCAGCCGATCGGCCTGGAGCAACTGCTGGATGCGATCGGAAAACACGCCGAAGTAGTCGGCCGAGATTTGTTTCCCGCCGGTCCCACCCACGTAGTGCAGCGAATAGTTGGCCAGCAGGCCCAACGGGCGGCCGTCGGCCGTCTCCAGGGCGAGAAAGGCTATCTGCGGGTCGATCGGCCCGGCCGGCCGAAGCAGCGTGGGGCGGGGGCCGGGATTCATCTTCGCTCGGTCCGGCTCGCCGAACGGATTGAACAGCTCCGTGCCCGGCTTCAACAGCCAGCGCCGGTTGAACAAGAGGTCGGGTTGGTCCACCACGCCCCAGGCAATCCGCGCCGGCTGGAGGTTGTAGACGGCGCAGCGAATCCCGTCGGCGATGCGATGCGCCACAAACTGCTGGTACTCCGTGAATTCCTTCTCGGGCCGGAATGGATTGCCCCAACGCGCGCTGACCGACGAATGCGTGTGGGTGCAAGACATGAGCATCCGGTCCGTCGGCAGGCCGATTGCCTCGTTCACCTGCCGCTTCGCCTCGTCCAACACTTCGCGGCTGATGTAGATACTGTCGATGACGACCAGCGCAATCCGCGTCGAACCGTCGTCGAGGACGAAGCAGCGGGCGAACAATTCGTCGTGGACGTATTCGGCGGGCGGCGGCGTGCCGAAGTTGCCCACCAGCCCGCCGCCGAGCCACGGCGTGATGTTGCCGGCGGCGACTCCGGCCCGAAATTGCTTCGTTTCCGGCGCGGCGGCCTCCGAGAGAAGCGGCGCGCCGACGACTCCCAAGAGCACAACGCCCATCGACCAGACCAGGAAACGGGCGCGGGAAGAAGGAATGGCACCACGGGGCATGATCTCTCTCCATCTTGCGGGGACATCGTGAAACGCCTCTATCTTGCGGCGCCGGCGGGCGGCCGTCAACCTCGACCGCCCGTTGCCGCTCCGGGCAGCTTCGAGCAGCCCAACACCCCGGCCCAAACGCGGCTGGCCGGTTGCCTGGCGGCAGTTACGACGCGCCCCGTCGTTGCGGCGGCGCCGCGTCGTGGAGCTCATCGAGCATGGCCACCGCCTGATCGACCATCGCTTCCCCGGTGCCAACCTCCAGCATGCTGTGCCAGCCCGCCCACGTCTGGTAACCGCCATCGGCATACGCCTTGCGGTCCGGAATGTAGCCAATCTTCTCGTTGGCCAGTCCGATAATGCAGGTATGCCGGAAGGGCGACCGGCGGCGAAGCTCCAGTCCCAGGCGGGCGAACACCTCGCCGGGAACGCCTACGAACACGACGTCGCCCAGCCGGATCACCTGAAGGCGCGCTCGGCGCTGCTCGCCCTGGCGCGGCGCCATCTCCTCGCGCATCTTGCGGAACACCTCGATTTGGCGGGCGGCGCTCTGGGGCACGTATTTTTCCAGATAGGACTTCACCGCCGCGGCCTCTTTCGCCTCGTCGAAGCGACGCAAGTAGTAGGTGAACTGCCGGTTGAGGACCCGGACCGGGCCGGGAAGGGCCGGCTGTAGGCGGCCGAGCGCCTCTTCGATCGCCTCCACGACGCGATGCACGCATTCCGCCGCGGGAACACCGCTGTTATTGTGCGTGGCGTTGTGCGTGGAGCCGAATGCGCCGGGGAAAAACAGGGTCGTGGCGCCGTGCCGTCGCTCGATCTCTCCCGCTGCCAAACCGTAGAAGCAGGGCGACATGCAGTCTTCACGGATATGGCCGATATTGTGCACGGAATGGTTGAACGCCAGGCCGGCGTACTTGCCGTCCGGACGTTGCATCGCCAGGACGTACAAATCCGGGTCGTACGGTCCCGTGGGCCGGACCACGTCGTTCTCCTCGTAGCCGTACCAGCCGACCGAGCCGTCCTCGAGCAGCAGCCGGCTGTTGCGGCCGACGGTGGCCTCCTGGCTCTGGCCGAACAGCACGGTGGCCTGGGCGCCGGACTTCCCGTCGTCAATCGCCGCAACCGCCTGAACCGCGGCTCGGACGCTGCCCTCCTCCAACCGCCGAACGTACTCCGCGTTCGGCGTTACTCCGAAGGCGTCCGTCATGCGGGGACCACGGTGGGTGTGCGTGGCGCAGATGAGGATATTGTCTTCAGGTATGCCCGTGGCAGCGGCGATTCGCCCGGCTGCGGAACGCGTCATCGGCGACAGGACGTTCTGCGAGTCGAGCGACACCAGGCAGATTCGCGGTTCCGCGTCGAGGACCAGCGCATTGGCCCGAAACTCTCCTTCCCAGGGTCGATCGAAAACCTCGGTCTCGGCCCGCAGCTCCGTCATGTTGTCGTCGGTCAGTTTCACGGATGCCGACGCTGCCTTGATGGGCGCGGTTGCCTCTCTCCCCGGTGGATCGGTTGTCGCGGCGCCGGTCTTCTCGGCGCGCTCGCGTGGTTGTGCGGCGTGCGTGCGCGAGGTTACCATGGCACCGAGTCCGCCGGCGGCGGCGAGCACAAAACTGCGGCGAGTCACGTTCTTCATCCGGCCTTCTTCCTTTCCATCTGAGCCGCCCGGCAGTCCGTCGAGCCGTTGGCGGCGCAGCGGGACTTGGGCTTGGCGAACGCGTGGAACCATCCAGTCGTACTGTACTTGGAGTGCGGCGACTTGTCGCCGCTTTCGTGGGCGATTCCGCAACTGCCGAGCGATCCCAGAGTACACCTGAGAGTTTGCCTGCTACGCCTTCCAGCCGCCCAAAAAAGCGGCGACAAGTCACCGCACTCCAAAAGGTCGCTTGATTAAGGACCAATATACCCGCCGGCGAGAAGCTTCGCGAACAATTCGAACTCTACACGGCCGGCTGAATTCCCCAACCGCCAAGACGCCGGCCCGCCACACCATTGAAAAACCGCTGGATTTCTGCAATGCTTGGGCACGTACGCTCGAGCGCGCGATCGCGGAGACCCCGGCGAAGGGATCGGCCGAGGCGATGTCGGCGGCGGAGAAGTATGACGATTGGCGGAACCGGATCGCACGGATGATCGTCCGCCTGCAACCCCTCATTTCCATTCCGGCAACGTCCCAGCGTGGAGGAGTGAACCATGAAAACTGCCTGCCATCGACGCCATCTTGCCTTACGTCGCGTTGTGACCGCTGCCTGGTGCGCCGCGGCGGCCGTTTGGGGCTTGTCGTGGGGAGCAGCCCCCCTGCCGGCCCACGCGGCCGAACTGTGGATCGGCGCCGCCACGGCCGACATCACGCCCGACCGGCCCGTTCCGTTGACCGGCGGCACCTCCGTCCGGATCGCCCGCGAGGTCCTCAACCCCTGCACCGCCAACGTCCTGGCCCTGGAGTCGCGGGACGGCCGGCGGACGTTGGATCAGGCGATCCTGGTCTCCTGCGACCTGTGCGTCATCCGGCCGGGGATTCAAGAGGGATTCCGCAAGCACCTGGCCGGCCGGCTGCCCGGCTTCGATCTCGACAAGCTCTTCCTGGCCGCCACGCACACGCACGCCTCGCCCGTGCTCCTTCAGGACCGGTACGACGTGAAGGACTACGCCGACGCCATGCAGCCCAAGGAGTACGTGCCCTGGCTGTACGAGCAGATGGCCCGGGCGGTCGTGAAGGCTTGGGAGGGCCGGGCGGCGGGGGCCGTCGCCTGGGGGCTGGGCCATGCGGTCGCAGGTCACAATCGCCGCGTGGTGTACAGCGACGGCACGGCCAAGATGCACGGCAGCACGAGCGACCCCACCTTCCGCGGCATCGAGGGCTACGAGGACCACGCCGTCCATATCCTCTGCTTCTACGACTCCGAGAAGCGGCTCAAGGCGACGGCCTTCACCCTGGCGACCACGGCCCAAAGCATGGGTGGCAGCAAGGTCAGCGCCGACTTCTGGCACGACGTCCGCCGATTGATCCACCAGCGCCACGATGAGGACGTGTGCGTACTGGGATTCTGTGCTCCGGCGGGCGATCAGACGCCCAGGCCGCAGGTGCACCGGAAGAGCGAGGATCGCATGTGCGACCTCCGCGGCCTGACCTACAACCAGGAGATCGGCCGCCGGATCGCCAACACGTTCGACGACGTGGCTGGCGTCATCGCCAAGGACATTCGCACGGACGTGCCGTTCGTACACCGGGTTGAGCAGATTGAGCTGCCCGCGCGGGTCGTCACCGACGCCGAATACGCCGTCGCCAAGAAAGTGTGTGAAGAGATCGACGCCAAGAAGACGCGTACGAAGTCGGATCATTGGACCCGAAGCCTCTACGGACTCGTGGCCGAGCGTTACCTTTCCCAGCAAAAGGGCGAGTGGAAGGTCTTCCCGGTGGAGCTGCACGTGTTGCGGCTGGGCGACGTGGCGATCGCCACCAATCCCTTCGAGCTGTTCCTCGACTACGGCGTCCAGATCGAGGCCCGCAGCCCGGCCGTGCAGACGTTCCTGATCCAGTTGGCCACCAGTCCGCAACAGCACGGCTACTACTTGCCCACGCCGCGTGCGATGGCGGGCGGCGCCTTGGACGACAAGCCCTTCACCAACTACAGCGCCACGGTCATGAGCAACACAGTCGGCCCCGAAGGCGGACAGGTGCTCGTCGACCGGACGGTCGAAGCGATCCAGGAGCTTTGGAAGCAGAAGTAGCCCAGCCCGTCGCGCTGGTCAATCGCCTGGGGTCGCCGCCAGAAGCCGATCCAGGAAAAGGCAAGAGTTGGGTATTGTGTCCCCGGAATTTGTCCCCGGAATTCCGCGAACTTTCCGCATGGGGATGTGTCAAACGGATAGGGGACGGGGGACGGGGTCAACTCTTGACACTTGACGACGGCAGGCCGGCGCACTCGATCCTGAGGGCCATCTGGGGACGGGGTCAACTCTTGACACTTGACGACGGCAGGCCGGCGCACTCGATCCTGAGGGCCATCTGACACCACCCTCTACGACGCCCTTGGCTGCCCCTACGCAAAGATCGACGCCGAAGGCCGATCGTCACTCCACGACGTCGCCCAGCACCAGGATCTGGCTGAGGCGGACGTTTGTCCCTTGGTACTTGGGCGACTTGAGCTCGACGGCCGGGTCCTTCAGACGAAAGGCGACCGGCGAGCGGTCGGGCTGTTCCGGGTGGATCTCCACGGTGACGGTGTGGACCTGGTTGGGGTCCAGCCCTTCGGCGACCGACAACGTGGCGATGCGGTGGTAGGTGCAGTAGCTGTCGAACCGCGGCACGGGCGTGTCGCGCGTCTGGCCGTCGACCGTGATGATCACCTGTCCGCCGTCGGGGCCGAGCAGGTCGTAGAGCCTCGCCGTGGATCCCCGGAACTTGAAGGTCAATCGGCTTCCCGGCTGCGTCGATTCCCAGAGCGTCCCCATTCGATCGCCAAATCGCTTGGTCAGCGGCGAGTCCGGCGGAAGCTCCTTCCACTCGCCCGAGAGCATCGCCGACGTGACGGGGACCATCTTCGCCGCCTGCCAATGGTCGTCGACGAAGGCCGTCTTCAGCTTGGGCCCGTGGTCGATCGGCCGGGAGTCCTTGGCCATCTGCTGCACGGCCTGAGCGACGAGGTTGGTGTAGATCCGGTGTCCTTCGGTGAGCGGATGAACGCCGTCTTTGGAGAACTGTATGACGCCGGCCTCGGTCGGTTCGTCGGTCTTGAACACCAGCTTGCCCGCCTGCTCCCGCTCGACGACCTCCAGCGCGAAGTTGATCGACGGGATGCCATAGTGGTCGGCCAGCATTTCCATCGCCGAGGCAGCCCGGGGGCAGAGTCCCTTGCGCAGGTCTTCCTCGTAGCCCACGCGGTAGGTATAGACGAAGCAGATATCGGTGCGCGGATTGGCGGCCCAGGTCTGGCGGACGATGCCCTCCATCGCCTGCCAGATTCGCTCGGGCGACGCCCCGCCGTCGTTCACCGCAAACTCGACGAACAGGAGGTCGGGCCGGTGGCGCAGGGCGTCCCACTGCAACCGGAAGACGCCCAGGTCGCTGCCCGTGCCGCCGATCGCCGCGTCGATTTCCTCCACCCGGGCTTGGGGGAACGCCTGGCTGAACCACTCGCGGGTCTGCACGCGCCACCCGGCAGCGGCCGTGATCGAGCCGCCGAGATAGGCGATCTTGACCGTCGGTCCTGCTCGCAGTTTCGCGATCACGTTGCCCAGCCCGTCGCGCGGACGAAGCAGCTCGGCCTTCACTGGAGCGAACTTCGGAGCCGATTCCGCACCGAGGAGTGGGTGGGAGAGTGTCGCTGCCGTCAGCAACGCCAGACAGATGACGGCGGCCGGTTTTCGCATGGCAGCATTCGATTTCGACACGAGCTTGCCTCCTCGCGTTATCGGCGTTGGGCCCACAGACGATCCTAACGGCCTCTTGGAGTGCGGCGACTTGTCGCCGCTTTTTGAGCGGCTGCACAACGCACCGAGATGAACTCCAGGTGAACTCTCGTACCGCTCGCGGCTTCCGGGAAAAAGGCAAGAAAGCGGCGACTTGTCGCCGCACTCCAAGGTCAGCTTCGCTTGGTTACGGCCTAATCGGAGACCCGGACGATCTCGTACTTGCGGGGCACGGGTTTGGCCGTTGCGTAGATCTTGGCTTCATACTCCGCGGCCAGCGCCTCGAGCTCTTGGATTGTCGGCTCGATCTCCGCGAGCGTTGCCTTCAGCTTCTCCTGGTCGATCGTTTCAGCGCGCCAAACGGACTTGGGCTTTCGCCAAAGATCCCGGAGCGGATGGACCGCCTTGTCATTGCGGTCTTTGTTCAACAGGGCGACTTCCAGGGCTTGCTGGTATTGGGGCGTGCCGGGATTGGATTGAAGCTCCAGCTTGAAGCCCAGCTTCACGTGGCTGGCGGCAGGGCCGATGCTGGTCCCGTCGATGCGAACCTCGTACTTGCCCGGCTTCAGACCGGCCACCTGCAACTGCTCATTGCTCAGGCGATGGGGCGCCTTGGTCAAGTCGAATCCCAGGCTTGCTTCCGGCGGCAGAACCCAGGGAAGCGACTCCGCGGTGAAGACAAACGAAAGGCCCTCAGAGTCTCCTTCGACGTTCTCGATGCTGCCGCCTCGGGCCGTGACGTTCCACTGGTCGCCGCTGCGGTTGGCCGCGATCCGGCTGACCGACCTTCGCTCCGGGGTCAGGTCGTTCACGATCGCCACGGCCATCACGGCCTGCCCGGCTTCGGCCGGGTGGATGGAATCCGGGATGAGCGTAAACGTGGGGTCGGTTTTGCGCTCGATCAAGCTGATGTCGTTCAGGGGGCCCCACATGTTGACGAATCCCAGGCCGCGCTGAAACGCGACTTCCCGGAGCCACGTTCCGTAGAAGGCCAGGACGGCGTTGTAGTAGGGGGATCGTTCGGGAATGCGACCACGGGAGTTGGGGTCTTCCATGCGGACGCGGTGATTGACCTGGTCGAACATCGTGGGCGTCATGACGATCGCCGTGGCCCCGATCCCTTGCAGCTTGTCGAGAAGCTCAGTCATGTCCTGCTCGTACTTGTCGAATATCGCCCGGTCGAAGTCGACGTAGCTTCCGTCATTCATGCCGAGCAGGATGGTGACGTATTTCGGCTCATACGCCGCGATATCGCGATCGAACCGCTTGAGCGCGTCGAAGGCCCTGTCCCCGCCGATTCCCGCGTTGTGGAACCGAATCTTCCGCTCGGGATAACGCGTGTAGAAGAAGTCCTCGACGTATTGGGTGTAAAGGCATTGATGCGTGATCGAGTCGCCGCAGAAGACCAACGTATCTCCCGAATCGAGCTCGATCGATTGGAGGACCGGTTCGGCGGCACCGCAGACCGCCGCGAGAAAGGAGACCGCCAGAAGAATAAAGGCTCGAAGCAAGTGACGCATGCGTCTGGCTCCTGTTGGAAAGGGAAAGAAGCTGGGTGGTTGGAAGTCGTCGTGTGGTTGTCGACTTTGGGAAGCTGGCATCCCACGCGACGAAGACGGAGGGGAGGCCTGATCTCCAGCCGGGCGTCCCGAGTCTAACGCGAGAGTCGTCCAGGGTCAAGAACCTCTCGCGCACGGCACCGGGTAAGACTGTGTTTCTCCGCGTTGATCTCGGTTCGGCCTCGGTCGGTGTAGTGGAAACCGTCGTTCGTGTCGGTCCATCCGGAGATCTTGGCAGCCACGGCCGTGGTGGTGGCTTCCGCATATTGTAGTCTTCCTGAAGAAGCGAGGGATCGCCGCTCGTTCCGTTGGCCGTCACTTCACCGCAACTCGATGGTCTCAAGGACCTTGAGCACCTTGACTTTCTGGTGCGGCGCGATTCTCTTCATTTCCTCGTAAAAATCGGCCAGGCTGATTCGCTCCGCAGGCGCTTCGACCGGATGCCCGAAGAAGTCGTCCCAATGCGTGGGGATCAGAATCCCCGCGTTCACGCACTCGAGCAACCGCGGCAGATAGTCCGGAGCGCGCCCGGCGATTCCCGCCAGCAGGTAGTCACAGCGAACTGCCCGCAGCTCCTCGTCGATCAGATTGGCGCTGCCGAGGTTCAAGAAGGAGTGTCCGCCGCATTTCACCAACAGAGCCCAGGTCCCGCCTTCGAGGTAGTCGGGCGCGCCGTCGAGTTTCGTCGGCGGTTGATGATAATACCCGGGATACCCCACCGGCTCTTTGTGCTTGGATTTCAGCGGAGTCACCGAGAACGCGCCCAGTGGGATGGTTCGGCGGTTCTCGAATCGGCGCAGACGCGTTTCCGCGATCTTGAAATGGCGGCAGATGTTGAGCATCGTCTCGGAGCCGACGATCACCGCATCGGTATACGCGGCGATTTCCGCCACGTCTCCGGCATGATCCCAATGAGAGTGGGTGAGAAGAATATAGTCGGCCTTTTCGATGTGCTTTCGCGTCGTCTGGGGAACGCAGACTCGCGCAGGGTCTCTGCTCACGTAAGGGTCGATCAACAGGGTCTCGCCGTGCCGGGTAAACTCGAACCCGTTGACACCCAGGAATCGCACGCTTACCCTTCCGTCCGCGGCCTCCACGCATTCCACTTCCGCCGAGAGCGACAGACTCATGCCAAGCAACACGATCCACGGACTTCTCATGGCCGATTCGCAAGACGTGTTGGGACCGACGGATGGTTGACTTCCCGGTCTGCCGGGCCGCGCTTCGCCACGGCCCCCGATTCGTCGTACAACGGGGCCGTCACTTGGGATCGCAGAAACAATATGTGGGGCACGATTCCATCGTGCCAGGCACGTTGGAAACGTGCCCCACGGCCATATCGCGACAGTTGTTTCTTGCGCGATCCTTATCAGGCTACAACTGAATCTACCGGCAGTTTGGGACCGACCCTGGGCAGAAACGGCACCATCTTACCATGGCGTCTCGCCAATAGGTACACGTCGGACCGGCTCTGCGCGACAATTCCTCCTGCATGGCATGCGCCGGCGGTCGGCAGCATTCCACTGACACACAGGCTGTAGAATCACGTTACAGCAGAATCCGAACCACTTCCCATCCTGCGCGGTTGGTTGCCAAAATCTTACGCGGCTCGCGATCCCGCTTCTTGTCCCAGATGATCACGATCCGCACCTTGTGATTGACTTCGGGGATGTGAATCGTCGTCGTAAAATACCATTGCTGCTTTCGACCGCGATGACACGCCTTGCGACTGTCGGGATCGATTTCCCCGGCCATTTCCTCGGCCTTCAACTCGCGGCCCTTCCACCCGATCTTCCGATTGAACTTCAGGTCGCCCACGTAACCTCGCGGACGGCCGAACCGGTCTCGTCTGCCGTGAATGTGGTTGAGGGTCTCGGCGTTGGTGAAGTAGCTGTCGAAGGTGAAGTCGCCGGGAATCTCACGCTCGCAAACCCAATCGACCAACTGACGGAACAGCTTGGTGTGGTCGAAGAACTCCTCGCCATCTCCACAAGGCCAATTTGAAGTTTGCAAGAGTCCAGTTATCACTTCCGCGGAGCCCTGCGGCTGCCGAGGAAAAAGAGTCTGAAGAAACTCAAGGACACGGTACGCGCGAAAACGCGACGGGCGCACGGGCACAGCATGGAATTCACATGCGCCTCGCTGTCGGCAACGCTGCGGGGCTGGTTCGCGTATTTTCGACATGGTCGCGGGACCGTGTTCCGCGACTTGGACGGCCGGATAGGGATGCGTCTGCGCAGCATCTTGCGCAAGCGTTCGGGCCGGTCGGGCCGAGGCCGGGGCGCGGACCACCAGCGTTGGCCGAATTCGTACTTCGCCGACCAGGGGCTGTTCGGCCTGCAACAAGCCCATGTTTGTTTCCGTCAATCCTCCCCGAGGTAACACCACCGACCGGAGAGCCGGATGCGGGAGATCCGCCCGTCCGGTTCGGAGGGAGGGGAGACCGGGCAACCGGTCTTTCCCACCCCTATCGGAAGTCGGGAAGTTG
>Ga0307378_10005787_pt1 | contig 17094 bp, 9 predicted proteins | sample UN1MG_FD_202238 | JGI IMG/M metagenome (GOLD analysis project Ga0307378, IMG submission 202238) | Soil microbial communities from Risofladan, Vaasa, Finland - UN-1 | ecosystem: Environmental > Terrestrial > Soil > Coastal area > Acid sulfate soil | place: Finland: Risofladan, Vaasa | collected... | reverse complement strand
AATGCGTATAACAAGCCAACAATAGGAAATATTAACCTAAACCCTCCGAACACTAAAAATCCTATAAGAATAAACATCCCATATTGAGCAAACTTATTATAAGCGTTAACAGCTTTTGGAGATTTTAATTGGGCATAAACCATTTTAGAGCCGTCCAGTGGTGGTATAGGAAGTAGGTTGAAAACAGCCAAAATGAGATTAAACAAAATAGCCAGTAATATAAAATTTCCCAAGGCTGGGAGTGCTTTCAGATGTAAGACATGGAAAGCACAAGTTAAAATAGAGGCAAGCAGTATATTAGAAAGAGGGCCTGCTACCGCCACCTTAAATATTTGTCTTTTGCTGAGAATTGCAAAGTTAACAGGAACAGGCTTTGCCCAGCCAAAATGTGCAACAAGCGGCATAATAATTGTGCCTATCAAACTGATGTGTGCTAAAGGATTAAGGGTTAACCTGCCCATTCTCTTGGCTGTATCATCACCGAATCTGTAAGCCATCCAGCCATGCGAATATTCATGAATGGTTAATGACACAAGGAATATAGGAAGAGTAAACAAAAAGCCTAAAATTCGTGTCTCTGACATAGTACCTCATAAAGTACAAAAAAGTATATTCATCGCTTTGATTGTATAAAGACAATACCAATTAGCAATTGATAAATCAATAATTCACGCTAATCTGTCTATGCGTACAGCCATCTTAAAGAAAAGATACCTGATGAAAAACAAGGATAGAAACCGGTGTAAGAATTGTAACTGGTCAGTGCCTGAGTGCAAGCCACAAACGGTTTTTACCGTTAATTCTGCTCATTTTTACGGGAATGTAGATAGAGCAGCTATTAAGTTAAGAACATATGCGCTTGTCAACCGAAGATAGGACCACTGTGAAACCGCAGAATACACCGTAAATGTTCTTTGACAAGTTCATGAACAGGACCGCTGAAGTGCATTCTTGGTCTCGATCACAATCGATAGACCTAGCGTCAGGCAATCTTCATCGATTTATTGATCTAGCGAGAGACCTTCTCCGTCTTGGTAGTCAGCAGGGGGGTGGCACATTATTAGGACTATGCAACGTCCTTCAGGCGATAGCCAGTGACTCTTGTTTCTCGAAACAGATGTTGTTGAATGTTGCATGGAAGCGTTTTGGCATCACGTTTCGGCTTCTCCGGCTTTTTACTGTAATAGACATCATCAGGTCGAAGGCCCTCCAAGGTCATATGTGGGCGCCAGGTGTTATACCAATCCTCAAACTCCTCGCACAACGTAACCAGATGATCAAAGCCCCTAATGAATGATACACGTTTGAGCCATTCATATTTCAAGGTCTTGATGACTCTTTCTGTGACAGCAATTGATCCATGTTTGCCTACGGCTCCAAGACGTGGCTTTATGTCCCAGCAATCCAGCAGTTCTGCAAAGACGTCTCCGGTGAAAACACTGCCCTGATCGGAAATAATGTGTTTAGGTGATCCATGTTTTTCAATGGCACTTTCCAAAGCATTGTTGATCCATCCGGCATTGCGTCCTTCAAGTGGAATAGCAGCCATTACTTTGCGGGAGAAATGGTCAATTACAACACAAACGTGAATGGGCCATAGTCCCCAACACAGGACCTCTGTCGTGTCAATCGACCAGACATGATTGGGATACCAGGCAGGAATTTGTCTGGGTTCTTCTTTTGCGTTGCTGTCTTTTTGAGTTGAGAAAGCAGGGCCTTTGTCAGGTGCAGGTCTTTGCAGGATGTTACGAACTGTAGAGGCTGATATGAAGATATTCAGTAAAGCCAGTTGGTTAGAGATCCTGAACCTTCCCCAATCAATGTTAGCCTTCGTCATTTCCCAGATCAGGGCAGCAATGTCGTTGGGTGTTTTATTGGTTGGAATACGAGCTTGTTTATCATCATCCTGGATCTTATGAAGCCACCGATAAAGTGTTGATCGGGAGACACCTAGATACTCAGTTACCTTTCGCCTTGGTATCTGGAAGGTTTCCATATGCCAGAGTATAAACAGCCTTTCTCGCAGTGTGTATCTGGGCTTTTTCTGATGTTTATTAACATGTTTCAAGAGAATGGAATTTTGAGTTTGCAGTTGATAAAGCTTATCCTCGAGAAAGAGGATTTCCTTGTCTTTCTCGTCAATGTCCATGGCCGCCAGGCGTTCTAAGCTTCGCCTACGAACCCTTCCTGAGTATTTGGCGGCAATTATGACCGCCTTGATAATGAGTGGAGCAGCACAGGTGATGACTTCGATGTTTTGGTTCATAAAGCCTTTGAAACCTCCTCCAAGGTATCTGGATAGTCTGTTTATGGGGGCAATTGTAGCAGAAAAGAAGCAAAACTGCCATCTGGAGGATCAGGAGCGTAAATGCTTATAGCTCAATAGAATAGGCTAAATGTCACCATGGTCCCATCTTGCCTTGACAAGCGCAGACGATCGCGTACTATTTTTCGTAGACAAATTGCCCATTTCACCGAAAAATAGCGTTGTTATCGGGTCCGCTTCGGGCAAAATTGATATGCGCGGAGACATTTTGGAGACAGGATGTCACTCTAAGATCGCGGTATTCTTCGGGTCATGAAAAAGGCGACTTGGGGTATAGTTCTAGGTTTGAAACTGTTGTAGCTTTATTCACCAAAACGCTCCAATTCATACACTTTCAGAAGAGCCTTCCTGCTTCATTTATCGGTTCTAAAGCGGTTCTATGCGCGTTTGACAAGCACATGCTGAGCCATTTAGCTGGCTGGCGAGAAGGTATTTCCATAGATCAAAGATCAATATTTGTAGAGATTCACATTATTCATCGATTAATGTCACTTCATTTTAAGAACAAGTAAAAGTGTATTAACACTAGGCTCTCAAAGATGCCCGGAAATGTCAATCAGTACCCTGATAAAAACCGATGGAAATAAAATTTAACACATCATATAAAGATTGTCTCCAGTAAGTCCAGTCATGTTTTCCATCACGAATTCTGAATTCATGGGGAATATCATTCTTCCTCATGGCGATATGTACCAACGAATTACCTTCATAAAGAAAATCATCATCACCACAGTCTATATACCAACGTACTGATTTTTTCTTATCTTCTGGCATATTCTTGATTATCTCATGTATGTTATATTTTTTCAGCCAATCTTCAACCTGTTCTTCGGAAGCATCAGTCATTGCCTTCGTTGCAAGTAGTTTCTTGCTCCCTCTTTGTCAATTGGCCGGGCGGAAGCACTTAACGGACAGGCAGTCTGAAACAAATCAGGACGATGCAGAGCATAATAATAAGTTCCTCCTCCTCCCATTGATAATCCGGCAATAGCACGATAACGTTGTTCACTTTTTATTCGATAAGTCTTTTCGACAAAAGGCACAAATTCTTCAAAGAAAAAATCTTCGTAACGCCACTCACCTGTCGCATCATTTGTATAACCACGTTTCCCTGAACTAGCATCAGGCATGACTATAATCATAGGTGTTGTTTTGCCTTCTTTAATGGTCTTGTCAGCAATATATTTTACTTCACCAAACTGCACCCATCCGGTTTGGTCATCGCCGCCACCATGCAGCAAATATAGTACGGGATAACTTCTTTGCGAAGTTTCATAATCCGGGGGAAGATAGATTGCATATTTCCGGTCCATGTCTAGTATTTCGCTTTTCATCGATAAGTTGTCGAATACTTTCCCGGTTTGGGCAAATGTCAAAACCGGCTGCAAAATGAAAAGGATAATAATGTACTTTTTCATAACGTAATACCTCAATGTTTTTGATACAGTATTTCTAATAGATGCCTTGATGGAAACCAACTGAAATAAAATGCAAAACCTCTGGCAGTGCTTCTCTCCAGTAAGCCCAGTTGTGTCTACCCTGGGGAGTTCTATATTTGTAGAGGACATCGTTTCTTCTCATGGCTACATGAACCAGTGAGTTCCCTTCAAAATGACCGATAGGAAATTCAATTTCCACCGACAGAAATGATTATACAAGCTGACGGACAGGCAGATCAAGGGGAAAACAATCTCCCGTAGTGTCCGTAAACTCGCATGCGAGTATAACACGCTGAGCGTTATCCCACGACGTTTTTGGGCGCAGAAGAACGGGCAACAAAGGGCTTATGCCAGGATGAGTTTTTGCACCCCAAGCGGCAGTATTCTTCATCCGTGGGATTATGGCACACTCCGCGTGCCTACTGCTTTGACGACGAACGAATTCGCCGGGAGCCCCTCGACGTTCATAAGGTTCGGCTCGGCCGTCTCATGCCAGGCGAAGCGTACCCACTGCGGTTCGGCGATCCCTGGCGCGCCAACGACTACACTATCGCCGTCCATGGCGGCCGTTGCCGGAACGTAGACCTGATCGGCTCCCGCCACCTCGAACCATGTGAGCGGTTGGCCGTCACGCGAGGCTAGCCCACTGCCGATGGAATCGAAGGTGACCCGCAGTTGGCCTCCCGCCCGTGTGACCTCTTTCACGATCGGTCCGGTGTGTACCAACTCCTTCTTGCCATAAGTTCCATGCAGCGCCCACCGGGCCAAACGTTCGCCCACAGGCGCTTTGTTCTTCGGGTGAATATTGTCCAGGGTTCCCACGTCGTTGATGACGGCCATGCCGGAATTGGAAATCAGATCCATGGCCGCTGTCTGGGCCGCCCAGAGTTCGGGCAGTTGAAAAACCACGTCGCCTCGATAATCAAACGGTGCCAATTGCACAAAATAGAAGGGGAAATCGTCTCCGCCCCAGACCTTGCGCCAATCGCTTACCAAGGATTGCATCTTGGCCGTGTAAGCGGAACCGTCCTTGATATTCGCCTCCGCCTGATACCAGATAGCCCCCTTTATCGGCATGCGGGTGTAGGGGTGGACACGCGCGTTGTATAAAAACGGGGATTTACTTGGCGCCAGAGACGTGGCCCAGGATTCGATCCGGCTGCCACCCTGGCTCGAAACGATCAGGCCGATGGGAATCGCCAGTTCCGCCTGCAAATGCTTTCCAAAGTAATAGCCCACCGCGGAAAAGTCGCCCGCGTTCTCAGAACTAGACGACTGCCACACGGCTCGCTCATCCAGATCCGCCAAGGGAGTGGAGCCGCGCGTATCGGGCGTTGTGACCACACGCAGGTTGGAGTTCCCGGCCGAGGCGATTTCTTCTTTGCTGCCGTCCGTGTTGACCAGAGGCCATGACATATTCGATTGACCCGAGCAGAGCCAGACATCTCCGACCAGTAGATTGGACAACTGAAGCTCCCGAGTTCCGCTGATCACCGACATGGCGACCGGGCCCGATGTGGTCACTTTCATTGCAGGCAGCGTTACGGCCCAGTCTCCATCCGCGCTGGCCGTCGTTCTGGCCGATTCCCCGGTACTCATAAGCACCCGAACCGGCTGGTTTGCCACGGCCTTGCCCCAGACGGGAATCGGAGCGTCCCGCTGCAATACCATGTCGTCGTCGAACAGGTTCCCCAGACGCAAGAATCCGATCACCGGGAGAGTCAGCGTCCGAGTTTCCGAACTGCCGCGGCCATCTTCGACCTTGACGACCAGTTGATTGTCCCCTTCATCAGCGAACCGTGGCGTTCCGCTCATCGAACCGTCCGACTCCACGGTCAACCACTTCGGGCCGCTCAGCCGAGTGAAGGTCAGCGAGTCGCCATCCTTGTCGTCCGCATAGTCCGCCAACGAATCGTCAAAGGGCCTGCTTTCCGAAATGGCGTCGAGGGCCATGTCGTAGGGAGAGTTGGCAAAGGAGACGGGTAGGTTGTGGGTCCCAGGCATGCCGCGCACCGAGGCGTTGTCGAGATAGGTCTTTTGGAAATACTGGCCGGAACCTTTGTTATTCACATTCAGCAGGACTCGCCCATAGGCCGTATTCGCCGGCGCCACGGCACTGCCGTCAATTGCATTCCATGTCTTGACTGGCGCCGTGGCGTAGTCTGCCTCGGCCACGGTCACCAGTTGGCCGATGATCGTGTTGTCGGCGGCCCTCCATTCGACCTGAATGCGAGGCTGCCAGCGACTGTCGGGCCGGCCAGGATTCAGATAGCCCACGGAAAACTGATAGGTCTCTCCTGCCGTGGCGCTGAAGTACTGACAGACCGAGGTCGCGCCCCAGCGATACTCCAGGGCCTGATTGTCGTTGCCGACCGGCCGGTCACGCTTCCCGTTGGTAAGCCATGAGTTGGGCAGCGTCTCCTTCCAAAGCAGCCTTCGCCACGCATTGCAGACGAATGTCTCGGGTTTGTCGTCTTCCGGCGTGCCGATTTCGAAGTCACCGTTGACGAGCAGTTCTTCGCCCAACGCAGGCGCCGCAAGAACGAGCCCACTCACGGACAGGGAGACAAAGATGCGAGAAAGCCATGTTTTAATCATGTCGTTTTCCTTATTGAGGTTTGCATTGACGATGCACGAGGGCGAAGCCCGGTTTCTCCGGAAAAGGAGGCCCGAACCATGCATTAACGACGCGCACGATTTCAATTCACTAACGACAATTATTCGTTATCGCGAGTGTGTTCGAATTCATCTGTCATGAACGACGGGACCGAATTTGGCCTTTTCGCCCCCTTTTTGAATATAAGGATTTTGCATGAACTTTCGCCAAACACCCTCACTTCTGAAATTCTCGATCATTAACACTTCATTCCCTTTATCGATGCCCAGGAACCCGTCATGGTACCAATCCTGATGAGGGTTGAACGAGTCAACAAAGCCGTATTTACCCCAGATCCGAGCACCATATGTTTCGACCATGTATTTGATCGAACTCAACGATTCCTCAGGTAAGAAGGGAAGTGACGCCACAACAGCCGAAGGCGCCAGAGTTCCGTTGTACGGTTTTGAAAACCCGATGTATCCGTCACGTCCGGCGCATGCGGTCCAGCCCCAAAGTTCTTCGGAATACCCGACTTTTGAGCCCCAATCCTGAGTATAGCGGCGGTTCGCCTTGAGGGCATTAACACTCACTTCCCAATAGTTGGCGTAACGATCCTTCTTGTTCCTGAAATCGTACCAACAAGCCGGAAACTGATACAAGTATGCGTGCGGTTGCATCCTGCCACTCGGTGTCATGAATGCTCCGATATCGGAATACGGTTTGATCCATTCAAAACCGTTCCCGCTTGAATAGGCATCCCATGCGCTTTCCGGCAGTGGGTGAGTCGGCGAACCGAGTCCTATCAGGTAGACCAGCGAGTACTCATTGAATCCGCGGTATTCGGGAACGCGCCAGTTTTCCTCGGGCGGTTTCCATCCACCCGTAATCGCGCCACTTTCGTTGGTGTATTTGTCCCACTGCGCGTTTCGGTAAATCTTGTCCGCTAATTCCTCTGCCTCGGTCCCTTCAAAGTAGGTCATCACATGAAGAACACCTGCCATTAGAATGGCGCTGTCAATGGTTGACACCTCACTTCTTCCGTAACGTTTTCCGGTGTCCACATTAATGAAATGGAAGAATAGACCATACTTCCCTTCGACACCGAAATCGTTTTCGTCCGCCGGATCCCTAAAGTAGCTATTCAAGGTTACGAGCACGCGATCATACGCCTCTTGCCGGGTTACCCATCCTCTCTCGACCCCAATGCAGAAGGCGGAGAGCCCAAATCCTGAAGTGGCAATACTGGTGCGTCGACGGCGATTTGCATCGGCGATAAGACCGGTCGACGGATCGAAGCCATCCCAGAAATAGTCGAATGCTTTTCGTTGAACCTGATCGATAAGTTTCTGGTCTTCCGCTGAAAGCTTGTCAAACGCGCCATGGCGGTCAGTTGCAACGGGCGCCGTGCCTTGATTGATCGGTTCTTCCGCGACTGCATTGAGCCACGTAATGCTAGTTAGAAGTGCGGTGCATATGAGTCCGGTCGAGAATTTGTGTAATCGTGTCATCGCATTACCCCACGCAGTGCTGAAATTCCTAGCCTTATGGCATACGATCCTTTAGCTGTTATTTCGACGGCGGTATTCGCGGCGCTAGCTGATCCTCGCCTTCGATCATCTTCGATTCATGCTCACGGCGAAGTTTCATGATGCCAGCGATAACGTCCGGGTGCTTAACCGCTATATCATATTTCTCGGACGGATCGTGCTCCAGATTATAGAGAAGCGGCGGATCATGCTCATATTCCTTCCTGTCGCCGACGGTCGCTTTCGTGCGGAAGTGTGCCTTGAACGCTCCCTGACGTATCGCGAAAAGCTGACGGCTGCGATAGTAGAACATCGTGTCCCGCGGACTCGGTCCCGTACCAAACAGCACGGGGCTCAGATCGACGCTGTCCATGATGCGATCGCTGGGCACTTTCGCGCCGGCAATTTCGCACGCCGTTGCCAATACGTCAAGCGTCGAACCGATCTCGGTTACAACGCCCGGCTTAATCATTCCAGGCCACCACAATATAGCCGGTTCACGCATACCGCCTTCAAATGTCGAACCTTTCCCGTCACGTAGAAGACCCGCTGAACCGCCATGCAGATCGAAGACGAGCCACGGCCCGTTGTCCGACGTGAAAAGCACTAGCGTCCGCTTCGCCAACCCGGTTTCACGTAGCGTATCGAGCACCTGACCAACGCTCCAATCAATCTCCTCGATCACATCGCCATAAAGCCCCCGGGCACTCTTCCCCTCAAACTCGGGCGAGCGGAACAGCGGGACATGCGGCATGCTATGCGCCAAGTACAGGAAGAACGGGCGGTCTTGATTCTCACGGATTACCCGGCACGCTTCTTCCGTGTATCGCTTCGTGATCGTGGTCTGTTGCGCTGGCCGTTCGATAATCTTTTCGTCGCGCATCAACGGCACGTCAAACATTTCTATGCCGCCGGTCTTGCACGTCTCCTGATAGGGTGTGCCCAGCTTCCGGTCCATGTCGTTGCTGTACGGAATGCCGAAGTAGGAGTCGAATCCGTTGCTCGTGGGCAGGTACCGCGGGAGATGTCCGAGGTGCCATTTACCGACGCAGGCCGTTGCGTAGCCGACTGTCTTGAGCGCTTCAGCCAACGTGACTTCATTGCCCGGCAGTCCGCCCGCCGAGTCGGGGAACAAGACGCCCCGCCTATTGCTGCACATACCGCTACGTATCGGCAGTCGTCCGGTCATCAGTGCGGCACGACTGGGCGTACATATCGGAGCAGCGACGTAGAAGTTCGTCCACTTCTGTCCCTCGCTGGCCATGCGGTCCAAATTCGGCGTGTCGATCGTCGGATGACCAAAACATCTAAGATCGCCGTAGCCCATATCGTCAGCGAAAACAATGACAATGTTCGGCTTCTCGGCGACCGCGGAGTCCGATCGTTCGCTTGCTTGTAGCCAAGGTGTCATAGCACTAGCTACCGCCAGTACGGCAAAACATGCTATTACGCTGTATTTCAACTTGCAAACCATGTTTTATCGTCCTTTCATGTATTGCAGAAGTTCAAAGGGGGCAGAACGTGTATCGCGACTGTTCGGGCCGACGAAAACCTCGAACTGGCCCGGCTCAACACCCCAAGTCACTGATACTGATAGGAAATTTGATTTTACAACCATAGAGTGATTATACCCCTTGTATCAAGGCAGATCAAGGGAGTAAACAGCTCCGGGACCGCCATGGCAGTCCTGGAACTGTTGCATTTGGGCCGTCGAACATCATAATAATGGTAAAGACTTCTTACGTTCATAGACACCCAAGGCCGGTTCGGCGAGGCTGTTGCGCATCTCGGCCCACTCTTGACGCTGGAGATCGCTGACATGGACCGGGTGACATACATAGCGCAGCACTGTCCAAACCTCGGTGGCCAAGCCCAGGGCTATCGCTGGCGTCCTGCCATGCAAAGAAATGCTGTGTGTGATTCAGGTATCAAGTAGTGTTTGAGTCGTAGCTTGGTTCTTGGTACAATGGCTTGCCATAACAGGGACAAACTGAAAAAGAACGGTGTGGCAGGTGAGTTATTCGTGGCCAGAGGCAAACCGCATGGCTGGAAACAGCCTGCCGAAGGTGAGTTGGATGCTCTCATCTCTTGGTTTGACCAACACCTGCTGGAATTATGTTAGAAAAACAAGAGAGGAATAAAAGATGGATCTATCAAAGAACGTTTTGAAGGCAATGATGGTAATAGCCGTTTTAGCTTACGTTGGGTTGACTACAGCAAGTGCAGAAGACGATTCGACTCGAGCCAGTCAGCCCCCGGCTCCCCCAGCAGGATGGACCGACGGCTACGTGATGGCGAACGGGATTCGCATCCACTACTGGCGCACTGGAGGTAACAAGCCCGTACTGTTGATGGCTCATGGTTCATCGGACAACGGGCTGTGCTGGACTAATCTCGCCAAAGAACTCGTGGACGACTACGACATCATCTTGCCTGACGCGCGTGGTCACGGTTTGTCGGACCCGCCCAGAAAATCAGATTCTGCGGATGCGCAGGCCGAAGATCTGGCTGGGCTGATCCGCGCACTGAAGCTTAAGAAGCCCATCTTGATGGGCCACTCGATGGGCAGCAGTTCTGTGGCATGGTTCGCCGCCAAATATCCGGACATCCCAGGCGCCGTCATTCTCGAGGACCCTCGCCTCATCCCCCGGCCTTCCAGTAATCCTCGCTCATCTACCAATGCTGCAACCGCTGCTGCGCAAGAGCAAAGGCGTGCCCAAATCCTGGCACGGAACAACACGACCTATGAAGCGCTCGTTGCCCAATGTCTGAAGAATAGTCCGCAATGGGGACGATCCGAGTGTGAATACTGGGCCCCGTCAAAGAGGCTCCATCATCCCGACACCGCGCTGCGAAGCCGAAGCGGCCGCCCGGCCATGAGTGAGTTGTTTGCCAAGATCACCGCTCCGACGCTGATCCTCAAAGCTGACGCCCGGGGCGATGAAAGGAAGAAGAACGAGGAGGTTGCCAAATTGCTGAAGAACGGCAAGATCGTTCATGTCGAAGGTGCCCGCCACAATGTCCGCCGCGATCAGAAGGCACGTTTGCTCAAGGCGCTTAAGGCTTTTCTTGGGGAGCTGTGAAGTAAACAAAAACTATTTAGACAGGTCCACATGATTCAAACACCTGCTGTCCAAAAAAGAACGACGGAAGGAAACATGCAAAATAGACTCAGAATACTGTCCACTGCGACATATGCCATTGCATGCACATCCTTGTCATTTGCCGAGGTTATCGTTGCTTATATCTTCAAGGGTAAGAGACTATGAAGTTAACAAAGTCTACATGCGTTTTGTTTCTCCTGATGTCCGGGTTGTGTTTTGCCGAACAAAGTGTCCAGGAGATTGTTGATGCTTCTGGTTTTGAAGGCGGCCTGATTGTTCACGTTGGGTGCGGGGACGGAGAGATTACCGCTGAACTCTACAAGGAAGGACGTCTCGTGCTTGGTCTTGATGCCAATCTCGAGAATGTTGCAAGGGCGCGGGCCCACTTCCTTGAAAAGGGTGTCATAGGTGATGTTGTTGCCGACAGGATGCTTCCCGGCACACTGCCGCTGCTTGATGGAACGGTTAACCTGGTTGTAGTTTCAAGCAGTAGACCAGAAGCTACGAGTGAGGAGATACTTCGAGTCTTGGCTCCGGAAGGAGTTGCTTTTGTAAGGGGGCAGAGCGGTTGGCGAAAGATTGAAAAGCCGAGGCCGACAGAGATTGATTCCTGGACGCATTTTCTTCATGGACCGGACAATAATCCCGTTGCCGCGGACACAGTAGTAGGTCGGCCTTTCCATATGCGTTGGGCTGGTGAGCCGCGTTGGCAGAGGTCGCACGATTACCTTGCCAGCATGAGCGCCTTGGTCTCGGACGGGAAGAAACTGTTCTACATTTTCGATAAAGGCGAGACGTCTACGATGGCGGTTCTGCCCAACTGGACGCTAGCCGCGCGGGATGCGTTTAATGGCGTTGTCTTGTGGGAAAGGCCGATTAAAGAATGGGAAGATTATCTTCATAATTTCCGGAGTGGGCCTGTTCATCTTCCCCGCAGTCTCGTAGTTGCTGATGGACGGCTCTATACGTTTCTTGGTTACAATGAGCCGCTAGTTGCTCTTGACCTTGGCTCAGGCAAGACTCTGCAAACCTATGCTGGCACGGAAGGTGTGAGAGAGATTCTTTATGCTGGTGGCCGGCTCTATCTTGTGATTCACGAAGGGAGGAGTGAGAGTTCTTACAGCGAGATACCGAAGCGTATACTTGTGTTAGATGCAAGGACAGGCAAAGAGCTTTGGGAAAAGAAAGACGCCTTGGCCAAAGATTTGAGCGGAGCAACTCTCGCGGTCGGAAGTGGCGTAGCGGTCTACGATGCAAGGCAATCGCTGGAATGCGTTGATGCTGTAACGGGGAAACAGCTCTGGAGGTCTCAAAGAGCATCGCCTGCTCGATACAAGCTCTACAAGCGGGCCGTAACAGTGATCAGTGGTAACACCGTGTTATGGGCAGGCAGTTCGGACAACAGAAAACGAGGCAGGGGATCGTTTCTTGCAGCATTCGATTTGAAAACGGGAACAGAGCTGTGGCGGGCGCCGGCACAAGAGGTTTTCAATTCTCCTCCGGAAGTGTTTGTTATTAAGGGGCAGGTGTGGTCTCGTGAAGGAGCCATAAAGGGCTCGAAATCCGGATATTCGGTCGCTCGCGATGTGCGAACGGGCAAGGTCATTCATAGGCGCCCCCACGACAGCGATATCCTTTCGCTTTCCGGCCATGCATGGTGTTACATGAATAAGGCGACAACGCGCTTTCTTGTTCGTGGAGAGGCCGGCGTGGAATTCTTGAGTACGGAGAACGATTCTGGCTACGCGCATCATTTTACACGTGGGACGTGCCAGTATGGAGTGCTTCCGTGTAATGGCTTGCTTTATACTCCGCCGCACTCGTGCGCCTGCTTCATTAACGCAAAGCTGAACGGATTTCTGGCGCTCGCTCCCAAAAGTGACTCTGGAATATATAATCGCCAGGAACCAGCTCTCGAAAAAGGTGAGGCATATTCCGAGACTTTAAACCTGAAATACGAAAGCTCCCAATCGGATTGGCCGACATTTCGTGCCGATGTGGAAAGAACTCTATCAGTTTCTGGAAGCGTAAGTGATACGCCAAGCAAACAGTGGGAAGTTAACGTGCCCGGTAAGCTGTCGGCGCCGGTGTATGCTGATGGACGGCTGTATGTTTCCTCGATTGATTTGCATACGGTTTACGCACTTGATGGTAAGACAGGTGCGCAGGTATGGTCATATACTGCGGGCGGTAGAATTGATACCCCTCCAACTATTCACAAGGGGCTTGTCCTTTTTGGCTCAGCCGATGGGTGGGTATATTGTCTGTGTGCTTCGGATGCCAAGCTTGTGTGGCGATTTAGGGGCTCTAATGCTGATCTAAGAATGGTCTCCTATGGTCAACTTGAATCCGTTTGGCCGGTGCCGGGCAATATTCTGATCATGGATGGCAACGCCTATTTCGCGTCTGGGAGAAGTTCGTATATTGATGGCGGCATGTTCCTTTATAAGCTGGATGTTCGTTCGGGCGAGGTTCTGGCAAAAAGACGCCTTTATGACAGGGATCCGGTTACCGGTATCGAGCCGATTGAGAATGCAAAGAATAGGTATCTTAGTCCCGCGGTGCTTCCAGATATTCTTTCTTTCGATGGTACGTTTATCTCTATCCGGCATGAACAATTTGATGTGAACTTGGCCCGGATAGCAGAGGAGGACAAAATGCCTCATGTGCTTAGTGCGGTAGGTTTTGCCGATGACAGTTGGTGGCAGCGAACAAGCCAGATGTATACGACCGCCGCAGGTACGGGATTCGGGTGGTATATGCCCAACAGCATTGTGCCCTCAGGGCGTATCATTGCTCTTGATGGGGACAATGTTCTTGGGTTCGGCCGTACTCTTCCTTATAGTCCGTTTGACAATTTCGCAGGACTTAATTTGAAACGTTACCATATCTTCTCGATGCCCAAGAAGCCTGTTGTCAAGCGGACTCAATACGAAACGGTGGACTGGGGCGAAAGAGTTAAGGAGCGGACGCAGGATGTTGCAATGCACACGTGGTCACGTGATGTGGCCGTTCGCACCAGGGCGCTTCTTGTTGCAGGTGATAAGATGGTGCTGGCAGGACCTAAGAATGTTCTGTACGGGGTCAAGCCCAAGGCGATAGAGCAGGGTAGGCGTGTGATCCGCGAAAATGTTGACGCATTTACCGGCATGGAGGATGGTTTGCTCGAGATCGTGGCGACAAAGGACGGCAAGACGCTTGGCACTGTCAAACTGGATTCACCGCCTGTTTATCATGGCTTAATAGCAGCCGATGGCGCACTTTTTATGACCACTACAGGTGGAACAGTGGTACGTCTACAGTAGAGATTGCAGGGGCGTTAGAACGGTTGCATCAGGAAGGAAGCAGAAATGCGAATTACCAGATTCATCATCGTGTGTACAATTCTTGGGACGACGCCTTTTGCAGTAGCGAAGGAGAAGCCAAACGTGGTTATGATCCTGGCCGACGATGTCGACACTCGGGAACCGCGAAGAACAAAAGCATTTCGCATCACCAGGTAACACGAATCAAGGAGAAAAGATGAAACCTATCGAAAACAGAACAGCGTGGCTCGAGCATTTCGGGCAACACCGGCCAATGCCGCGAGCCGCATCCAAGCTGACTGCCCAATGTGTCCTCATCGCAACGATCACTGCCTGTTTGCTACTGGCCGTCGCTGATGCCGCGAGTGCCGACACTCCGCCCACGGGCTTGAGCGCCGAGGGTCACGACAGCCGCGTCGACCTGGTTTGGGATCGTGTTTCCGATACCGATCAGAATCTTTTCAATATCTATCGAGCCGAGCAAGCGAACGGTCCATGGAAGAAGCTCAACGTGTACCCGCATACCATCCACGTTTACAGCGACTTCATCGGAAAGAACGACAGAACCCTTCACTACCGTGTTACGCAGTGGATCGACGACGAGACGGACTTCAGCAGGCACCGTGCGAGAAGACGCACCAGAGGCAACCAGCAGGTGCGCGGAACCGAGTCCGCCCCGTCCGAAAGTGCAAGTGCGACGACTCACGAAATGAATGACGAGGAATTCCTGGACTCGATGCAGAAAGCGTGCTTGAGGTACTTCTGGGACTTCGGTCATCCGGTCAGTGGTCTGGCCCGCGAGGGATTCCTGCACAGGCGATCAATCACGACGACCGGCGGAACCGGCTTTGGCATGGTCACTATTATGGTCGGCGCCGACCGCGGTTTTGTCACCCGCGAGCAGGCCGCCGAGCGTCTGCTCAAGATGGTCACCTTCCTCGAGGAGAAGGCCGAGCGATATCACGGCCTCTGGGCCCACCACCTCCGCGGCGACACCGGCGAAACCATCCCCTTTGCCGGCAAGGAGGACAACGGCGGCGACATCGTCGAGTCCGCCTTTCTCATTGAGGGCATGCTTACCATCCGTGAGTACTTCGGTAGAGATAATCCAGTCGAGAACGAGCTGCGCGATCGCATCACTCGCCTGTGGGAGGAGGCCCAGTGGAGTTGGTATCTTCAGTCCGGCGACAAGATGCTCACCTGGCACTGGTCGACTAACTACGGCTTCGCCAAGAACCACAAGTTTCGCGGCTTCAACGAGTGCATGATCGCGTACCTGCTGGCGATGGCCTCGCCGACCCATCCGATCCCCGCCGACTGCTACTACCTGGGCTGGGCCGGCAATACGCAGCGCTACGTCAACGGCAATACCTACTACGGCGTCAAGCAACCCGTCGGAAATCCGCTTGGCGGGCCGTTGTTCTTCACGCACTACTCCTACATCGGGCTTGATCCCCATCAGCTCACCGACGCTTACACCAACTACTACGACAATAACCGCGCCATCTCACTGATCCAGCACCGCTACGCGATCGACAACCCCAACAACCATCAGGGCTACGGCAAGCTTGTTTGGGGCCTGACTGCCAGCCAGAATCCGCGCGGTTACAAGGCGCACGCGCCTGGAGCCAATTCCAATCGGGACGATGGTACGATTGCGCCGACCGCCGCGATCAGCGCTTTTCCCTATACCCCCGACAAATCCACAGCCACGCTCAAGCACTTCTATTACAAGATGGGCTCGCGCATCTGGGGACCGTTCGGCTTTCGCGACGCGTTCAACCTGGGCGCCGACTGGGTGTCGCCGAGCTACCTTGCCATTGATCAGGGACCGATGGCGCCCATGATCGAGAACCACTGTACCGGGCTTCCGTGGAAGATGTTCATGAAGTCCGACGTCGCCAAAGCGATCCTTGAAAATCTTGAGGAAGCGCGCCCCGCGGCGAAGCAACCGTGAGGGTGACGGTCTTGGTCCTGTGTGCCGATGTATGCTGTGCAGCATCGGGTGGCTATACGAGGGCGGTATTTGCGAACAGTTGCCTGGTTCAGGAAAATACCAAACTTGAAAAGTTCTTCTTGACGTAAAGGCGCTATTTCAGTATAAATGAGACTGTAGGAGTCCGTGAAGGGTGTTCCTCGAACGATGTTTGAAAGGGTTGGATGGTAAAATCTCCTTTGTCTTGACAGCAAGTCTTCTTTATATTTGTCACTTACATCATAGCCGAAGCAGAGGAGATTGCAAAAAAAATGACCGTAAATCATTATTCAGCATAGATTTGTGTATTTTGCAGGAGTGTTAAAACTATTTTTAGAAGGAGGCATATTATGTGTAAAAAATTGATCTATTTGGTTTCTTTTGTTTTGGTGCTGGTTGCTATGCCGCTGGTAACTCATGCACAAGTCGAAAACCTAATGCACACGGATCCAAGTTTTGAGGATGAGATTATCATAGTCAGTCCGGGTTGGGCTTCATGGACTACTTTTGGTGGTGGTGGCTCTGTCGAAATCGATACAACCGATTTCATTGATGGCGCAAAAAGCCTTAGGGTTAATCAAACATCCGGCCAGTTCAATGTGATCGCTGCAGCCATCCCGATGACGCCTGGCGAGAGGTATACATGTAGCTTCTGGGCCAAGGCGGATGCACCACGTCCAATTTCAGTGAGGTTTCAATCGATGAATAACTCTGGGTGGGTGGCTGGAAATTTTGACCTGACGACGGAGTGGGCTGAGTATACATTTACCGAAGAAGCCCCTAACCCCAATAATGATATAAAACTTCAGTTTATTACGAA
>Ga0307378_10005785_pt1 | contig 17102 bp, 19 predicted proteins | sample UN1MG_FD_202238 | JGI IMG/M metagenome (GOLD analysis project Ga0307378, IMG submission 202238) | Soil microbial communities from Risofladan, Vaasa, Finland - UN-1 | ecosystem: Environmental > Terrestrial > Soil > Coastal area > Acid sulfate soil | place: Finland: Risofladan, Vaasa | collected... | reverse complement strand
GATGGCAGTGGCAAATAGCTTTCTTGCCGGCCACTTCATTACCGACTACAATCGCCGATTTGCGATAGATCCTGAGGTATCTCAACGAGCGTGGAGAAAGGTAGTAAAAACGTTAGATATCGAACGAGCTATAAGCTTCTGTTATCAGGCAGCAGTAGGAAACGACAATACCGTGAGGTTAGGAGGTATCGTTATAGACATACCAGAGGCCCCCACAAAAGAGGGTATGCCAAGGCAAAGGTAGAGGTTCGTCAGCTGTTAGATGGAAGTTGGAGAGTGTACTATAAAGATACACTCATAGCCCAAACAGATCCAACTCCTTTAAAAGAACCAATCAGGGCCAAGCCCAGGAGAAAATCCAGGGCACGGGCAGCTTCTGAAGAGCAATGGATTTATATGGCTTCAGCAGCTTAGAGGGGACATTTTCATTGCGCAGTTAAGGGGACATATTGACTAAGCTTAAACATACCTAAGAAAGAGAGGAAACTGCTTGATGAAGTACTGGATGAGCGTGGGGTCATCAAGCCCGCTCTCGACTCACCTTAATCTCTTGCTTCAACTGCTCAATTCGTCTCTTGAGTCTTCGGACCATGGCTACCTTCTTCCTGTCCTTTCAATTATGGACGCTCTTATTTTTCATTATTAATAATATAGAGATGAGCCAAGAGCAGACTTGATCCCGTTTCAATAATTGCAAAGAAAATGTGGTTAAGTCGCCGTTTGACTCTTACCAATGTATAAAGAAAGGACTTGGTATGTTCACTGTTCACCGTTGCCCGTGTTCCGTTGGTTTAAATAAGAGCGGGTGCTTTCCTGAGGGGAAACGGTGGGAGTGGGGCTGTTTATTTAGCCTTCTCGCTTGAGGTGGGCGATGTTCTAATCGGGCATGTAAATGGTGCTGTAGGGGATGGGGTAGACCTCGGGATTACCGGGCAGGGGTATAAGGAGCTGGTTGCTCACGGTCAGCCACTGGTAGTCGGGTTTGAGCCTTCGCAGCTTGCCATCCTCAGGCGACTTTGCGTGGTCGGTATTCTGGTAGGCGACGTGGAGGATGCCAACCCCGTGGTTGTCCTGGAATTCCACCAGAAACCGTTTCACAAAGGTGTTGAAATCCATGCGGTTCTCCTCGGAGAGCCTGGAGATTTCCTCAAGGGGAAGGCGTATGAGCACGAACTTGCTTGCCCCGCGTTCGCTGATCCGGGTGAGAGTGCGACTCTCCGAGCTGGCCACATAGATGGTGGAGATGAACTCCATCTTTTTCAGGAACTGGGCCGCCACTACTGCAGCGGTGCGGCGGCCCCCCACCGTGTAGTGAAATCCGTAATTCTCAAAGAGCTTTCTGTGGAGGTCCTGGGCGTACTTCTCGCCATTCTCATAGAGCTCCTTTGAGATGTAGCGGAACTGCTGGGCCATTTCCTCTGTTGCGTCGTCAATGGGCCAGTCAATTTTCACGTGGAAATGTGTCAATGCATAACGGTTTCTCCGCTTGATTGATGGATCCCTCTGGATCAGGAGGGAATAGTCAACCCCCGAGAGATCCAGGACCAGATGCTCGAAGCCGGGGTTGTCGAAGTATCGCAGGTTCTTGGTGTATCTCTTGTGGAGTGGAGCGCTCGCCAGCTCGGTGATGGCCTCCTTGGTGACCTTGTTCGTGTCAAAGAAACGGATATACTTCTTGTAGGCCCTGGGGATGGTTCCCTCGCAAAATAGCACAAGGAAACGGTTATGGAGGACATTTTCCTTATAGGGCATACGAGCCCGTGGCTTAAGCTCCCGCTTGGTTACGAAGGGATAAGGTTCGCCGGCCTGAGTGAAGTTCTCGTATGAGTCGATGAGTGCATTTTTGACCAGATACACGTCCATCTGGTCTCGCAGGAGTTCATAGATTGAACGGCGGACCCGATCCTGCAAGCTCAACTGGTGTCGATAGGGCCAGGTAGGCATAGTGCTAACCTCCATTATATGAGCCCTCCGGAGAGGGTTTCTGGACCAGTATATTATAGAATGATGCGAATAGAATTCAAGAGAAAATGTGGAGTATACTATTTATAATGTGCTTAGGTTGTCACCACGCAGCCTCATTATCGATCGAATATTTTTCAGCAATCTCTCAAACAAGGGTTCGGTGGGAGTTATGGAGTGCATCCATCGTATCAGGGTGAGGTCAACCCCCTCTTCGCTATGGGTAGAATTGCCGATCATCCTTGACAGAAACTGGGTCGATTCAGTAGCATAACGCATTCTGGTTACCGGGAATTTAATTCATATGTGGAGAGGTGGATGATCAACAGGCGGTGGGCTCTTAAAAGGGGACGTAGGTTCCAAAACGACTTACGCCCTGAAGTTGATTTCTTATGAATGCTATTAGGAATATAGCATATTACTCTATTCTTATTTAGGCCTCAACAATAATGGAATCAATAAAGGACAACAACTGTATTTCTTCGAAGTCGTTTCAGAACCCCCTTTTATGTGCCCTTGGTGCCACAATAAATGACGAGACTATTCCAAAGCTCAAGTGTAAAATAGTCGCAGGTTCTGCCAACAATCAATTAGAAGAAAACCGCCATGGAAGGATTCTGCATGAAAAAGGAATACGTTACGCACCAGATTATGTGATAAATGCAGGTGGGCTCATTGCAATTTATATGGAGTCAAAGCATCGTACAGCAGAGGAAGGAGTAAAGAAGGTGGAGGAAATAGAGGAAAAAATCGACAAGATCATCGCAGTTTCTAAAGAGCATAATGAGCCGACATATGAAATAGCTAACAGACTTGCAGATGAAAGAATTAGTGATAAAAAAAAGGAGCTGGAGACGAGCAGGAAAGCATGATTTGGTAAAAAAATCTTAAGATTATTTGAAGACAGGATCATGTTAATAGCGGATAAGAGAGGTAGATATTTTTGTAGAAAAGTGTAACCTATGTATCCGGACTATTTTCTAACCTATGTCTCCGACTGTTCACTTTGTTTGCCGAACTCTTATTACGCAAAGAATATACTTCGTTAAACTGAGTGATCGGTATTCTCTGGTAACAATCACCGTATTTGGTCCCTTTGGGGTCGGGCTATTTATGTGTCAAAGAACCGTCCATTGACAACTCTACGAAAATACTTTTTTATATGAATAACCAAACAAAGATACCAAACCAAAAGTACAAAAAAGATAAGATCAAGATGATCTAACGAGATAGGACTAATATTACCCCGTTTTAGTGGACACTTAGATAAACCTCAGACCGCTCCTATAACGTGCCAATCACCGGTCGTAAAAGCAGTCAGCAACTTCACTGAAGCAAAAACTGCTGGTCAGCGTAGAGTGAAAAAACCGCAAGCTTTTACGATCTGGTGAATTGGATTGTTAGCCAAAGGCTTTTCCTATTCTTGTACAAATTTCAACAGCTAAAGCAAATATTATATCAGGTGATAGATGCTCAGTAATGGTTCTGTCATATAATATTTTCGCTTCAGGCCGAAATTCATCATCTCCTTTCCAATATAAAACAGCCGCTGGAATGTGCGACGTAATATTGAAACTATATGCCGCATCTGCTATGTCAACAGGAATACCACCAAGCTGCTCACATCTTTTTTTGAATTCTTTAATATCATTTCTATATTGACTTGAAATTAAATGAGTTGGTATTTCGTGCGGGCCGCGAAAAAATGTAGTGCCACCTGGAATATCTTTCTCTGATATCCATTCTTTGTTAATTTCAATTTCCTTTGAATTCAATAGATAATATATAATGAAAAGATAAAAATATTCATGAGGGTTTTGAGCTTTTTTGTTAATAGGATCAATCTTAAACTCATGAGGATATATAGCGTATTCGTCACCCCATACAGGTAAAATATATAACTTTTTTACATCATCATATTTGCATAATGATCGCCTACAAACATCCTCAGGATTTTGTTCGGATAATTTTTGAAAATAAATATTGTCTATTGAAATTGTCATTTCTTACTTAAGACAATTGATCTTTTATGGCTAACCATTGATTGACAAGCAAATTTGCCTTGATATAATGAGATTGAAGACATTTTCGTAAAGGGGGGGCGTTGTTTCTAAAACGACTTATCAGCACATGATAAAGAATATATTTACATTAAAACCATGGCCCAAAATTGAAAAAAACAATAGCATATTATCATGCTAAGTTTAAAGACATAAAGTGAATAAGAGTATTTTGGTAAAGAGCATGCTAAGATGATCTCGTGAAACTTAAGTTGTTTTAGAACCAACCCCTTTTATGACCGGAATTCATCAGCTTGCTGTCAAACTGTTGTACGGTTCCGGGTTGCGCGTCATCGAGTGCCTGAGACTGAGGGTGCATGATAAGGCGGCAAAGGCGTGATCAGCCCACTTGAAGATCTTGATATCTAAATGGAGCGTTTTGGAACAGATCCACGTCGGTATTCCTTTAAGCTTGGAGGCATGTAAGATATATAAAAAACTCTCTGTTTCCCTTGGCCCCTCTGATGGGGGATTCAAATGTTCCGTGAACAGCCAGGCCTAATTCCTTAAAAAATGCGATCAGATCATTCACAATACTTTTTTGCAAATCCGTATCTCGAATTACGCCACCCTTTCCCACCATACCTCTCCCTGCCTCAAATTGTGGCTTCATGAGGGCAAGGATGAAACCATCTTTTTCAAGATGTCTTAATGTGGCGGGTACGACTGTTCTTAATGAAATAAATGATATATCAATCACTGCTCCATCAATATGTTCCCCTATTTCTGATTTTGATAGCTGCCTGATATTGGTTCTCTCTAATACTACAACCCGTGGATCATTCCTCAGTGACCATGCCAGTTGTCCATAACCTACATCAACAGCAATTACCTTTTTTGCACCATATTGAAGGAGGCAATCGGTAAATCCCCCAGTGGATGCCCCCACATCCAGAATGGTAAGTCCCTTTACATCTATTGAGAACTCTTTTAAGGCTGCTTCGAGTTTAATTCCGCCCCTGCTCACATAGGGATGATCAGGGACAATGAGGTTAATGGAAGACGAGGGATTTATAAGATGGCCAGGTTTATCTACCATTTTTCCATTAACCGTGACCATGCCGGCCATTATTAATCCTTTTGCCCTTTGACTGCTATCAATTAACGCTTTTTCAACCAAGAGCTGATCAAGTCTTTTCTTTAGCTGGACCATGGTAACTACATATGGCCTTTGCGTAGCCCACAAGTTTTTTTATCGCCCGCTCTCCCCCGCCTTGCGGGAGATCGCTTGAGCCCACAGACCCGCCTGCCTCGCCTGAGCAAGCGCGATGGCGGGCAGGGTTCACAGAGATAATTGACGAGCATGGCAATGAATTACTAGTAATCCATAGTACTGCTGTTATAGAAATGTAAAAACTCTGAGCCTCTGGGAACTCTGTGAGAGACAAAAGGCCTTTTTAGGATTGCCCGAAAAATTCATTGGCGGTCTAAGTTATTGAGAGGTCTCACAGAGCTTTCTGGCCTCTTCTATGATCTTTTTTCTGTCAATCCCGTATTGTTCTCGTAAAAGGTCCTGGGGGCCATGCTCAACAAACGTATCCGGAATTCCAAGCCGTTTTATTATTATATTTGATAATCCCTGATCAGCAAAGAACTCCAGAATAGCACTTCCGAATCCACCCTGGAGTGCATTTTCTTCTACTATGAGAACTCTTCTAGTACGTGCAGCCATGTCAGATAGCCGCTGATCCAATGGTTTTACAAATCGACAGTTAACAACACTCACTGAGTACCCCTCCTTTTTTAGATCCATAGCAGCATCAAGGGAAGGGTGCACTCTGTTTCCAAGGGCTAAGATGAGACAATCTTTTCCATCAGTTAAAATCTCTGACTCGCCTATGGGGATTTTTGTATACTCATTGTCGATTGGAACACCAACGCCTTTCCCTCTTGGATAACGAATAGCAACCGGGCTGTGGGCATTAAGTGCGGTGTATAGCATATGCCTTAATTCATTTTCATCCTTTGGGGCCATGACAGTCATGTTTGGGATGATCCTGAGGTAAGAGAGATCAAAGGTACCATGGTGTGTTGGCCCATCCTCACCAACTAGGCCACTCCTGTCGAGGGTAAAGATGACAGGCAGATTAGGGAGACACACATCATGAATTATCTGGTCAAGGGAGCGCTGTAGAAAGGTAGAATAGATGGCAACCACAGGTTTAAATCCCTCTGTAGCCAGGCCTGCAGCAAAGGTTACCGCATGCTGTTCAGCAATACCCACATCTATAAAGCGATCTGGATATACACTGGCAAACTCGGTAAGCCCTGTCCCTTCGCGCATGGCTGCAGTAATGGCAAAAAGTTTTTCATCTTTACCGGCTAAGTCAATCATGGTCCTACCGAATATTTCAGTATAAGATGGTGGGTCTTTAGCAGATTTATTCTTAGGCAAGCCTGTGGATATATCAAAAGAGCCAATCCCATGAAACGATGTGGGATCTTTTTCAGCCGGTTCATAACCCTTGCCTTTGGTAGTCAATACATGAACAAGAACCGGCCCCTCTAACAAGGACACGTCCTTAAAGGTCTTGATAAGAAGATTAATATCATGCCCTTTTATCGGGCCTATGTATCTAAATTTAAGGGCCTCAAAAAGCATGCCCGGCGTGAGAAGGCCAATCAGGGAATCTTCACTTTTTTTTAATAGGGCAAATACATTTTTACCAACACCCGGTATTGAGCGAAAAAAATTCTCCAGGCTCTTTTTTAGATTAACGAACCGGGGTTCTGATATCTTTCGGCTGATATAGGAGGCCAATGCCCCAACGTTTTTGGATATTGACATCTCATTATCATTAAGGATAACCACCAAATCCCTTTCCGTGTGACCTGCCTGATTAAGGGCCTCAAATGCCATACCGGCAGTCATGGCCCCATCCCCAATAACTGCTATAACCTTATTGTTATCTCCCTTAATAGATTTGGCTATTGTGATTCCCAGAGCAGCAGAGATAGAGGTTCCAGAATGACCGGTGTTAAAGGAATCGTAAGGGCTTTCTTCTCTTTTGGGAAATCCACTTATCCCTTTGTGTTTCCTTAAGGTATGGAATCTTTCCCTTCGGCCAGTGATAATCTTATGGGCATATGCCTGATGGCCAACATCCCAGATAATTTTATCTCGTGGTGCATCAAAAACATAGTGGAGCGCAATGGTTAATTCCACCACACCCAGGCTTGGTGCCAGGTGTCCTCCGTTTCGTGAAACCGTTTCAACAATAAGGTCCCGTATCTCACTGGCCAGTATCTCTAAATCGGCTATTTTTAACCCTTTCAAATCGACTGGACTGTTTATATGATTAAGGAAAGGCTCTGGTAATTGAGTGTTTTTATTTTCTTGTTTCATATTTTTAAATCGTCTTTTGTCTGTTGTTCGTTGTCCGTGGAAAAATTCCTCAATTCCTTAATTCACAATTCCCAATCCTTACTGCCTATTGCCTGCTCCTTACTGCCTACTCGTTCCTCTCCCTATGTCTTTCTTTCAATAATATATCGAGCCAGGTCTCTTAGTGGTTCTGCCCTGGTATCAAATCTTTTGAGGGAGTCTATCGCATTCTTAATTAGTTCTTTTTGAATAGTTTTTGACTCAGCAGTCCCAAAGACAGATGGATAGGTAATCTTTCCCCTCTCCTTATCACTACCTATCCCCTTGCCCATAACTTTCTTGTCGCCTTCTATGTTTAAGATATCATCGGCTATCTGAAATGCTAATCCTATTTGCTGCCCATATCTGTTGATAGATTTTTCCTCATCCTTATTGCCTCCTGCCAGAATGTTTCCTGCTGTAACTGAGGCAGCTATAAGGGCTGCAGTTTTGTGTCTGTGGATGTATTCCACCACATTAGGATCTGGCTCTTTACCTTCATAGGTGATATCCACCACCTGTCCGCCTACCATGCCTTTGTAGCCAGCGGCTGAGGCAATCAAATCTATTACCCTTAACAGCGCTTTTTTCTCAACCTTTTTTTCTGCTCCATAGCCAGCCATCAGGTTAAATGCAAGGGTTAGCAGGCCATCTCCAGCCAAAAGTGCTATCGCCTCCCCAAACACCTTATGGTTTGTTGGTTTACCTCTACGGAAGTCGTCATTATCCATTACCGGAAGATCGTCGTGAATCAAGGAATAGGTATGGATGAGTTCGATTGCGCAGGCAACAGGCACAACATTATCGGCAGAACCTCCAACTGCCTCTGCACCGGCTATGCAGAGAATCGGCCTGATTCTCTTTCCTCCGGCAAAGAGGCTATAATTCATTGCCTTGATAACATCACTCGCCAGTCCGGATGGGTTGGGCATGAATTTTTGTAGTGCCTTATCCACGAGAGTTTTTCTTTCATCAAGGTATTGTTTAATCTTTATCGACACCTTCATTTGCCTCATACTCAAATGGTTCTTTTCTAATGCCGCTTTCATCTTTAATCAGGATAGAGACTCTTTTTTCTGCTTCTTCTAATTTGTTAAAACAAAATCGTGATAAAGCAACCCCTTTCTCAAAGATCTTGAGAGATTCTTCTAGGGGTAGATTACCGCTCTCCAGCCGTTTTACAATATCCTCCAGTTCTCTCATCGCATCTTCAAATTTATTTTCTTTCATTATCTTTCTAATTCCCCACTTATCTCGATTAGTTTTATAGGGTCAATTCGTCCATCGTTTAGCCTTATGCCGAAGTGGAGATGAGGTCCAGCTACTCTTCCTGAAGAACCAGCAAGTCCAATAATACTACCTTTTTCCACTAACTGACCTACCTTCACAAAATCCTTGCTTAAATGAAAATACATGCTTTGAATGTCTCCCCCATGATCAATAATTATACTCAGGCCACTAAAAAAATGATGTGCCACGAGGGCTACTGTTCCTCTATTAGTGGCCTTGATCGGGTCACCTTCTGCTGCTTTAAGATCAACACCTGAATGTGGGGACCTTTCCATGCCATTAATGATGCACCTACATCCAAAGGGGCTTACAATCATTCCAGGCACTGGGCTTATCCACTTTACCATCCATAATGGATTTTTACCAGAGCTTATAAAAAGCCCTTTCACCGTTTTGGATTCTTCTCTTACCCTTTTTAGGGTATCTGAATCAAGTTCAACCATTTTTTTTGGGAGAGTCAGCCGTCTACTGCCATAATCCCTTGAGAGCACACTCACTGTTATTGCATGTGGTCTATTGCTGTCAGAAAATGTGATTTTCATTTTATACCTTCCTGGCTTTGTAGTCAAATCAGCCCCGATAAAGCCTGCCCAAGCCTCATTTTTGTTATCTGAGAGAAGGGTAATCTTTTTCCCCATCCAGATTACCTTGGGTTTGGCTTTCCCCAATTTCTGAATAGATAAAAGAGCTACTTCACCCTGACCGATTGTGGATGGTGTGAGGGTAACATCAAGGCCAGATGAAGGGCGTGTTTCTACAGGTGATAAGAAGAAGAAAAATAAAACTGCCAAAAGTAAATAATATCTTTTTTCCATTCACTCGCCCTTCTCAGTCTTTTTTACAAGGCCTTTGATACTACCCCTGGCAAGGAGGATGCTGACTTCATCACCAGTTTTTACTTGCACAGAATCCTTAACGATATTCATCTCAGGCAGTTTTCTGGTGATACTATAACCTCTTTGCAAGATAGATAAAGGGTTTAATGAATCCAGCCTATCCTTAATAGAGCGAACGCTTCCCCCTTTTTTATCTAAGAAGCCTTTTAAGGCCTGTGTAAGAGAACGATTATGGAAGGCCAATTTCTGAGATAACATAGTTATAGTATGAAAGGGACTATTCAACACGAGTGTTTCATTAATGGCCTTGAGGTATTTGAGGTTATCATTAATACGGGTTTTTCCTGTTTTGAGTAAACGGTTGTATATTTCGTCGAGCCTGAGCCAGATATCGGCAAGATTGCGTCTCGGATCCCTTATCCGAGAGGATAGATTTTTTGCTTTATCTTTGATTCTTTCAATAATGCTATTGAGGGCCATTTCAAGTCTAAACGAGAGACTTTTAATATTTTTCTCGAGGGTTTCTTTTTCTTGTACAACGAGTTCAGCGGCACCTGATGGTGTAGGGGCCCTGAGATCTGCTGCCAGGTCAGAGATGGTCAGATCTACTTCGTGACCAACTGCTGAGACAACAGGGATTGTTGAGCGCCTTATTGCATATGCTACTTCTTCCTGGTTAAAGGGCCATAGGTCTTCCAATGAACCGCCGCCTCTTGTCAAGACAATAACATCAACATTTAACTCTCTGTTTACTATGTCGAGAGCTTCTACAATATCAGCTGCTGCCTCATCACCCTGAACCCTGACCGGGACTATTGTAACATCCAGGTGAGGCATTCTTCGATAAGAAATTCTTAAGAAATCTCTCACAGCTGCTCCTGTAGGAGAAGTGATTACAGCAATTCTTTTTGGTAAAAATGGGATAGGTCTTTTTTTCTCCTCGTCAAATACTCCTCCAAGGAATAATTTCTTTTTTACCTGTTCAAATGCAGCGGCAAGTGCACCCACGCCCAGAGGCTCCAAATAGTCGATAATAATTTGATATTCTCCCCTGGGTTCATATAACCCTATTCTGCCTCTCACAATTACCTTCATCCCATCTTCTGGCATAAATTTAAGATAATATGCCTGCATTTTGAACATGACTGCCCTGATCTGGGCCCTTTCATCTTTAAGGGTCATGTAATAGTGCCCGGAGGAGGGGTGGGCAAAGTTTGAAATTTCTCCTTCTACCCACACAAAATCAAATTTTTCCTCAAGGAGGGATTTTATCTCTGCGGTCAGGGCACTAACCGTGTAGATTTGTGGTGGTTGAAAGCGTAAATCCATATTGGATAGTAGCTAAAACTCAAGATTTTTCGGTGTTCTGGGGAAGGGGATTACATCCCTGATATTGGCAAGGCCAGTTACAAGCTGCATGAGGCGCTCAAAGCCCAGACCAAAACCAGAATGTATAACTGTACCATACTTTCTGAGGTCCAGATACCACCAGTAATCAGCAGGGTCTAAGTTTGCTTCTTTTATCCTGTTGAGCAAGGTGTCATAAACATCTTCCCGCTGGCTGCCTCCAATAATTTCACCAATCCCTGGCAGGAGAATATCCATGGCCTTTACTGTCTTATCGTCTTTATTCACTTTCATGTAAAAGGGCTTTATCTCTTTTGGATAATCAGTCACTGCCACTGGCCTTTTGAAATACTCGCACAGATACCGCTCATGTTCTGACTGTATGTCTTTTCCCCACGCAGGAGCAAATTCAAACTGTTCTCTCGCCTTCAATAATATCTCTATTGCTTCTGTATAGGTAAGTCGCTCAAAGCTGTCGTTAATAATAGTATCAATGGTAGATATAAGATTTTTATCAACAAAACGATTAAAGAAATCTATATCATCTTTACAGTTTGTTACTATATAGGCGAGGGTACTTTTAATAAGTTCCTCGCCGAGGTCTATGTTTTCCTTGAGATCGCAGAATGCCATCTCAGGTTCTACCATCCAGAACTCAGCTAAGTGTCTATAAGTGTTGGAATTTTCTGCCCTAAACGTTGGGCCAAAGGTATATACATTACCCAAGGCAAGGGCGTACACCTCTGCTTCTAACTGCCCGCTGACCGTCAAATTGGCTGGTTTACCAAAAAAATCTTCTGTAAAATCTACTGTACCACCCTTGTTTTTCATTCCCTGGAGATCAAGGGTGGTTACCTTAAACATATCACCGGCACCCTCACAATTGCTGCCTGTAATGATTGGGGAGTGAAGATAGAGAAAGCCTCTTTCCTGAAAAAAGCTATGAATGGCATAGCTCATGGCATTCCTGATTCTCGCCACTGCCCCAAAGGTGTTTGTTCTTGCTCTGAGGTGGGCTATTGTTCTAAGATATTCGAAAGAGTGCCTCTTTTTTTGCAATGGATAGGTATCAGGGTCAGTCCAGCCAACTACATTTACCTCTGTTGCGTGCACTTCCACCTTTTGTCCCTTTCCCGGTGATTCTGCTAAGATTCCTTTCACAATCACCGAGCAGCCGGTTGTCAATTTTAAAATCTCATCGGTGTAATTAGCCATTGTGCTTTCAGCTATTACTTGTATGTTTTTTATGGTAGAGCCATCATTTATCTCAAGAAATGAGAATCCTCCTTTAGAGTCTCTCTTAGTCTTTACCCATCCCATAATAGTAACTTCTGATCCGAAATCGTTTGACTGGATTAGCTCTGCAATTTTTTTTCTTTGTATCATTGTCTTAGATAGATTTTTTTTCGAACTCTCTCATAAATGTGACAAGCTCTGTTACACTGTCTATAGTAACAGCATTGTATAGAGAGGCTCTGCAACCACCTACAGATTTGTGACCTTTAAGGCCGTGGAGTCCGTTTTTTATGGCCTCAGCAAGAAACCTTTCTTCTGTTTTTTTATCAGGCAGGCGAAAGGTAACATTCATCAGGGAACGACTGTTCACCTCTGCTGTACCATAATAGATATCGCTATTATCTATTACGTCATAGATTAAGGACGCCTTTTCCTTATTTATCCGCTCTATTTCTTTCAGTCCACCTATTATTTCCTCAAGCCACTTAAGCACTAAATCTATGACATAAATAGCAAATGTAGGAGGCGTATTAAAGAGAGATCTGTTGTCTTTGTATGTTGTGTACTTGAGAATAGTTGGCAGGGTATCTGGTACCCTTTGTAGCATATCCTCCCTGATTATAACCATGGCTATCCCTGATGGGCCGATATTTTTTTGTGCACCTGCATACACAAGCCCGAATGGCTTTACATCAATAGGGCGGCTCATAAAATCAGAGGACATATCTGAAATCAGTGGTATACCCTCTCCATTGGGGAATTGTTGCCACTGTGTTCCCTTGATAGTATTGTTTGAGGTAAAGTGGAGATACGATGCCTGTTTGTCTACTGTGAAATCATAAGGAAGGTAAGAAAAATCCTTATCCTCTGATGAGGCAATTACCCTCACATCTTTTCCCTGAATCTGAGCCTCTTTAATAACCTTTGTTGACCAGGTACCGGTATTTATAAAGTTCAAAGGTTTCCCTGGTAAGGCAAGGTTCATGGGAATCATACAGAATTGCAGGCTCGCACCTCCTTGAATAAAAAGGACATGGTAATTTTCATCTAAGCCCAGCAGTCGCTTTGTTCTATTAACCGCGTCATTGAGAACTTCATCGAATAAGGGAGAGCGGTGGCTGGTCTCTACAATAGACATGCCTGAGCCAGAGAAGTTAAGAAAATTCTCTTTTATTTCCTTTAAAACCGGAAGTGGCAGTGCTGCAGGGCCTGGATTAAAATTATGCACCCTTTCTTCCATTATAAAACCTTTTTTTCGTTCGCTGAGGGCTCAGTTTTCATTCAAAATTTCCCTGTATCATTTCAGAGACAATTTTTAGACCCTCAGGATTTAGTTCATAAGGAGGCTTATTATCCAAATCCGCCTGTATAATAGTATCGTTGAATGGCAGAAACCCTAAGAAATGAAAGTCATCCATGTTGTTAAGCAGGAAATCCTTATCTTTTTGAGACCTGATTTTATTTCCCACAATGAGCAAATCCTTGATTCCCAGCTCCTCAGATAATCTTTTTATCTCATGAGCAGTTTCTACACTCCTTCTCCCTGGTTCAACAATCACGATCATTTTATCAACGGCCCGTGCCGTTCCTCTACCCAGGTGTTCTAAGCCTGCCTCCATATCCAGAATCACAACCTCATCTCGAGTAAGGATTAAATGCGTGACAAGAACCTTCAAAAGAACGCTTTCAGGGCAAATACAGCCACCTTCTGCTGCCTTGACCCCGCCTAAGACCATTAGTTTTACACCATCAACCTCTACAGAAAGCTTTTCCGGCAAATCACTTACCTTCGGGTTTAACTTAAAAAAGCCCCCCATGGTTCCAACCTTTGAATCAGTCCTTTCCTCGATAAGGGATTTCATCTTAGAGATAGGCGTTATCTCTTTATAATTTTTTACACCCAGGGCCTGAGCAAGATTTGCGTCAGGATCGGCATCAATTGCGAGGACAGATTTTCCCTTCATTTGCAAAGATTTTATCAGAAATGCAGCAAATGTTGTTTTTCCCACACCTCCTTTACCGCTAATAGCAATTTTCATGATGGTCAGGTGTCCTTTGTTTGTGGTCCGTTATGTTTTTCCTTCTAAATTCTTCGTGCCGTTTTCGGTTGTCAAAGATACAGCAGTTTTGCCAAAGAAGTATCCGCCTCTGGAAGATTTTATTCATCAAAATCCATAATTCCAGTATTCCATTTTTCCAATAATCCATTGAGGCGAAGCCTTAAGTTTTTTTATTGAGCCTTTGCTATCAGAGGATACACAATCATGCTGACGAGTTCAGAAATATCCGCGGCAGAGAGAAGATTATCCTTGATTGAACTATCAAATAAGATTGTTCCATTAGGTGGAAATTCCTCATCTCCCCGCCATATAATAAGGGTTATGGGTACCCTTGGAAACGCTTGAATAGTGACAGATACATCTCCCATGGATGCCATTTGTGCAGCGAAAAGTTCCTGCGCCACTACCGGTAGCTTATCCGGATTTTCACCAAACGCGGCAATAAATGGATCTCTTGATCTGGCGTTAAAGGAACTGAGATAAAATCTTGCTGAAGGAATTTCCTGATAGGCAATAAGCTCTCCTGTCAGATCTTCTTTTTTAGCGTTATTCAGGTAATGCAATATTAATATTTTTTCCTTTATTTTCATTTCCTTATCGGAATCCTGAGAGAATATGAGATCCGGCCAGCTAATATTAACCATCCGATTCAAGAATTTAATTTGTATACTGTTCGGCTCATTGGCTTTTTCAATAAACTGACCGCCGCTTAACCGGCATAAATGGAGGGGATTTTTTTTGCTTATTTCGTCTTTCCCAATCTCCAGGGCCTTTTTATAGTCATCTATTCTTGCCACTTTTTTCTCGCTTTGAAAATTGTTTTGCTTTTGCTATAAATAGAATGAGTGCAAAGGCAATCTTAAAAATCATTAAATCATCCTAGAGTTATCTTTTTTAAGTAAAAGAGAATAAAAAGTCAATTATATTGCTATGAGAAGAAAGAGAAAAAAAGAGCGGCTTGATCGTACAAGGAATAAAATAGAGGAAAACAGGGCATTCCTTGATAAATTATTTAAGGGTTTAAGTGAAGACCTGAAAGCTTTTGATAAAAGAAAAGAGCCTGTTTCGCCACATTCTCTATCTGAGAGCAAAAAGGAAAAAAGTGATGAGGATCTCTTTCAGTCAGCAATGAAAGATGTTATCCCCTTAAAGGATGATAAAAATAAAATTATAACGGCCTTTGTAAAAGAAGAGACGTTACCTGAACGGTCTATTAAGCCTCATAAGAAGGCAGGAGAAGATTTTTCAAACCTGGTGAAAGAATCGAGCGCCTGGGATGTTTCTTTCAGTGATGAATATATGGAGGGAGCAGTTTCTGGTGTTGGTCCGAAGATCATGAAAAGACTCAAGCGAGGTGAATTTTCCGTCCAGGACTATATTGACCTGCATGGCTTGACAAAAAATGAGGCAGAAACTGTTGTTGATGAATTTATAACCAAGAGCTATCATAAAGGTATGAGGTGCGTGCTTATTGTTCACGGAAGAGGGTTAGGCTCTCTTAATCAGCAACCAGCCCTAAAAAGGGAGCTTCCGGTTTGGTTTAGAAGGGGAATTTTAAAAAAAATAGTCCTGGCATTTGTCACTGCTAAGCCCTGTGATGGAGGGGCAGGTGCGTCATATGTCTTATTGAAGAAGAGGTAAATGAAGTTATAAGTGAGCCCGCCCTGCCCGCCATGGCGTGACTTCCTTAGTAAATTTTGCAATTTCTATATTATTTATAAGCCCTGGCAATACAGCCTAAGCATTGCATGCCAGGTCTGGGCCAGGGGTGCGACTTGTTTGGTATACACTGTTGATATTATAGTATTTCATGAACTGTCTATGTTGCACCACATACTGACAAATCAGGTCTGGGCCAGGGCTAAAGTACTTAAAATGCCTAAAGTTAACGTGTCTCTGCGCTATGGCGGCTATAGCCCCACGTAATTCTCTACTTTAGTACCTTATGAATAAATTTGAGCTCAAAAGGGGCAGAAATGTTTTTGTGGGATCCTACTCAATGTCAAATTTCAAAATCCAAATTTCAAATCAATGTCAAATATTAAATGACTAAATTGAGTAAAAGTCTGGACTATAATGAATCCTGCCGTCACCTGATCCAATCTAATGCGTTTTGTCATTTTGTCATTTGGATTTCATTTGGCATTTGAGCTTTGGCATTTGGTCAATTCCGGCTTGTCCGGGTTAGGTGTTTATAAAATCTTTACCGATTAACCCCTAATGGAAGCTTATACATAAATATTTCGTAACTAATCAGGTTCAAAGTTCCACGGTTCACGGTTCAAGGTTAGACTGATGAAAATTGAATCCCGCCCTAGCGGGAAAGATATTGAGGCTTGGCAACCTGTCGAGAGCCCTCGGCCGTGAGACATGTCGACGAGCCCTTCGGCTTGAGCTCAGGTCGAAAGCTCATGTCGAGTCGCTCGGAGCCGAATGGCCTCCAGGTCGAACGACTGGCGCGAGAATTGACTCAGCAAGTGTATCATTTAACAAAGAAGCCAGGATTCGCAAAGGACTACGGACTGAAGGGACAGATACAAGATGCTGCCGGTTCATCAATGCATAATATTGCCGAGGGATTCGATTCCGAGACGAATGCGGAGTTCATCCGGTTTTTGCGATACGCCAAGCGATCTTGCACGGAAGTCCAGACCTGCCCGCCACCTGCCCGCTCGTGCCTTGCAATGGCAGGCGGGTCGCTCTCGCTCAGGCGAGGCGGGCGGGGCGAGCTCTATGTCTCCCTGGATGAAAAATACATATCGCCCAAAGAATTCAAAGATGTTTACGAGCAGGCGAGACGAATCCCGCAAAAGCGGGACTGCTGTTCGTGGGTTCATCAACTATTCGTTCGACCTAGAGGCTCTCGACAGGCTCAAAAAATATGAAGAACGAAAGCCAAACAACCGTGAACCGTGAACCTGACAACCTGAGTAGTTACAATATTTTA
>Ga0307378_10005782_pt1 | contig 17106 bp, 17 predicted proteins | sample UN1MG_FD_202238 | JGI IMG/M metagenome (GOLD analysis project Ga0307378, IMG submission 202238) | Soil microbial communities from Risofladan, Vaasa, Finland - UN-1 | ecosystem: Environmental > Terrestrial > Soil > Coastal area > Acid sulfate soil | place: Finland: Risofladan, Vaasa | collected... | reverse complement strand
GCATGACCGTTCTCTATTCTAAAGCTAGTGATCGCACCTTCGATGGCCCCGACCCCGCAGCGGATCTGATATCCTTCATAGGCTCCGCCTGCAGCGCAGGAGGCGGTCAGCAGCTTGTCCCGGTTGCCGATGACTACCTCCCCGTTGGTGCCTATGTCGATGATCATTCCGGTTTCTCGGCGCTCATAGAGGCCGGTGGCGATGATATCGGCCAGGCAGTCGGACCCGGCGTGACCGCCGATCAACGGAGGACCGTAAACGACGGCTTTCGGGTGAATCTTCAGTCCAATATCCGAGGCTGTACGGCTCAGGGCAGAGGTATCCCCGGCTTCGAAGGGGATGAAGCCCAGGCCGCGGACGTCCTTGCCGAAGGCAATATCCCGCATGGTACTGTTGCCCACGGCGACAACCTCGTAGATGCGGCCTGTTATTCCCCTATCTGCTTCGAGCTGCTTCTCCAACTCTTCGAGAGACTGATTGATCCCTTCGACCACAGCCTCTTGAAGCTCTCGCAACCCTCCGGGATGCTCAATGGTGTATCCGATCCGGGATATCACCTCGTTACCATAGGCGATCTGAGGATTCTTGCTGGCCATCGCTTTGCCTACATTCTCGCCGTTTTCCAGATTCACCACCTGGAGGACGAGCGTGGTTGTGCCGATATCGATCGCCAGCCCGAGAATACCTCCCTCGTAGGGACCGAGGTCTTGCCCGTTCACATGCTTCACGCGCCCGTTTACCCGTTGTACAGAGGGATCAAGATCCACTTCTACCTGAGCATAATCGGAGAGCACCGTGTATTTCCCGAAGTTCGGAATGTATACATAGATGTCCTGCCGGATATCGGCGACTCTGGCCTGGCAGGCCAGGCGCTGAGCGTGCTCGAGCTTGCTCCTGCTGAGCAAGCGTCGTTCGGCAGCTGTCACTGCGGTCAACGAGTTTGAGCCCCGTTCCAAACGGATGACATCATTACCACAGACGCCGCGCCCTCCGCACTCCGAGTCTATTTCAACACCCCCCAGCCGGCGGATGTGCTGCAAAACGGTCTCCCCTACCTGGAGCTCCACTCCGTTTCTGCCGCGGGCGTATTGGGGAAAGTACATCTTAGCCATACGTGCTCCACTCATTTATTTCCCTGAGGATCCAGAGGTGTCTCCAGGAATCTGCCGGATGCCGTGGCTTTGGCATCAGTTACGATAATGCAAAACATGGGCCTTACCTTGGCATCTGCTTGTAGAAGTCCCTAACTCACGTCACAGGTTGGAATTGTCTCGTCTTCCGTTTCGATCCATCCAAGGTTGATTGTTGCAATATGCAAAAGTATACTATAAGATAAACATGCGGAATGCATGAATAGGAAGAGGACGGGGATGCATACAGACAGGGCGATGGAGAGCAGAGAAAGCGTCATTCTGGATTCGATCAATGAGGGGGTCTTCACGGTAGACCTCGACTGGCACATCATGACCTTCAATCGGGCTGCGGAGAAGATCACCGGAGTAAGCCGGCAGGAGGCGGTGGGACGCCCCTGTTCGGAGATCCTACGGGCCGATGTCTGTGAGAAGGACTGTGCTTTGAGGCGTACGCTTTCTAACGGAGCTCCGATCGTTAACGCCACCGCCCACATCGTCAATCATCTCGGGAAGCGTCTCACCGTTCGCCTTTCCACCGCACTGGTCAATGACGAGAGCGGGCGGGTCATAGGCGGGGTAGAAACCTTTCAGGATCTCAGCCAGATCGAGCAGCTCCAGAAGGAGCTCCAGGAGCGCTACACATTCGAGGATATCGTCGGTCGAAGCTCGGCCATGCGGAAGCTATTCGAAATTGTACCGCGGATCGCCGAGAGCTCCAGTACCGTACTGATCGAAGGACCCAGCGGGACCGGCAAGGAGCTCTTCGCCCGCGCGATTCATCACCTCTCACCCCGGCGAAACAAGCGATTCGTCGTGGTCAATTGCGCGGCGCTGCCGGACACGCTTTTGGAAAGCGAACTTTTCGGCCATAAAGCCGGTGCATTCACCGATGCCCGCAGTGACAAGCCCGGTCGTTTCGTTCTTGCCGACGGCGGAACGATTTTTCTCGATGAAATCGGAGATATTTCCCCGGCCATGCAGGTACGGCTCCTGCGGGTTCTCCAGGACAGGATTGTCGAACCCCTCGGCTCGGTAGAATCGATCAAGGTGGATGTGCGCATCGTGGCCGCCACCAACAAGGAACTGGCCCAGTTGGTGCGGGAAGGCCGGTTTCGTGACGATCTTTACTACCGTATCCGTGTTGTCCATCTGAAGATACCCGACCTGCGACAGCGGCGGGAGGACATCCCCCTGCTGGTGGATCATCTGGTAGCTAAATTCACCAGTCTTCAGGGCAAAGATATCGCCGGTGTTTCGGATGAGGTCATGGCCCGGCTGATGGAATACGACTATCCGGGGAACGTGCGCGAATTGGAGAATATCATAGAACAGGCCTTCGTGCTCTGCAGGGGCGGACTGATCGAGCTGCATCACCTGCCTCCGGAGCTGCGACCCTTCGGTACGATCGGTATCGGCCAGATCCAACCCACTTCTCTCAAGGTGATGGGAAAGCACTTGATCGCCGAAACCCTACGGCGGTATCATGGAAACCGTGGTAAGGCGGCGCGGGAATTGGGAATCGACGCCAGCACATTGTACCGAAAGATCAAAGCCCTGAAACTGGATGTCCCGGAATACGACGGTCGCAGCCGAAGGCGATAGTCGGCTTACCGGCTCTCAACCTCCGACTCGATTCTCTCTCTGTACTCCTTGATAAGATCCTGGCAGATTCGGTCTTCAGGGCCCTCGTTCAGAAAGCGCTTGAACTCATCCAATAGATCTGCGCCGTCCACGGCGGACTTCTTCACGAAGGCCAGGAAACAAACGAAGCGCTCCATCACCTCTCTGTCTACGGCGTGCTCAAATTCACAGGCGATACGTTCGGCTCTCTGCCGGTCAAGGGCAAGAACACTCTGCAGGAAGTGACTTATGATGTAGTGATTCATCACAATCGTAACTGCTTTGTCCCGCCCCTCCGGTGTCAGTACGATCAGCTCGTAAGGCTCGTACTCGATGAGTTTTTTACTGGCCAGGCTCTTCAGAGCGGCGCTCACGGTTGATTTTGATACTCCCACATGTTGAGATATATCCCGTACCCGGGCGGCCCGTTTTTTCTTTTCAATGCGGAATATCGCTTCCAGGTAATTTTCTAGGGTTGAACTGAGCTCTTTATCCATGTTTACTTTCCTCTTTGTGGTGCTCCAGCTATTCCCTTGCTTCGCCGGTTTTGTTCAGGATTCAACAGATCTCCCCGTCTGTAATACCTGCAGGGCGCATTCGGTCAGCAGCCGCTTAAACCTGGAAAGAGATACTTTATAGGGACGTATCGGAATGCCCATCCAGTCGGAAAAATCGAGGAGTTTCTCCGGATGCCTCGCCGAATAGTCCTCCCAGAATCCTACTGAATCCAGGAGAACGGCTCCTCCCGTGGCTTGAGGAAAGGTCTCGTTGGCCTTGGCCTTGTCCCAGTCCTGGAAGGCGTAATCCCTATGGATTATCCATCCCGGGGTCAGCCAGAAGACCTTCTCACCATTCCTGATCGCCTCCCTCTCCTCAACACCGGCAAGCATATCCACGCAGTGAGTGGCATTGATCCTGGCAATGTTTTTTCCCTGCGCCTCGATTACATCGTCTATGGTCCTGCCAGGATCGTTCAGATCGATAAAACAAAACCTCCCCCCATACACGACGATAACCCCCTTGGCATGGCTCTTTGCCTTGCCGATCCGTTCCACCAGCTGGCGCTCCAGCTCTCTGGGAACCTCGTGCCGGCCCGGTTTCGTGTATTCGATCCTGCTCGCGTTCAAGAAGCCGCTTTTCCTCAGATGGTTCAACTCCAGGCTGAGCGTACCGCACGCCACAATCGAACAGTGTTCGAAAGAAATCCCTGATTCAGCCGACCTTTTTTGATTCGATTGGGTGTGTTTTCTGCCCATCAGGAACCTTCAAGTTAACGGTTGACCTTTGTTTTACTAGGAGTATAATGTTTGAAAGATAGAACGTCAATCCTGCATTGCTTCGTGAAAAGCCAAGAAAATACGAAACAGAAGGACCTTGTGAGATTCGAGCCAGCGATTTGTCCCTACTGCCACCTCCGGATGCGGCATGTATCTGGTGGTCAAAGAAGGCCCTCGAGAGCATGGATTTTCTCGAAGTCCAGGACATCTTCATGACCGAGGCCGCTGAGCTGGCCGATGTGGTGTTTCCTGCCGCCTGGGTGGAGAGAGAAGGCATCAATTACCATCGCTTCGAGGAGGCGGCCAAGCGGAATCCTTTGGGCCTGCCCCTCCGAGGAGCATCCGGAAACGCCCACCATGTTTAGCGAGAAATTCAATACGCCTGACGGCAAAGGGCACTTCGTGCCGGCTGAGTTCAGACCACCTGCCGAGCTTACCTTTGCGCCTTTTTATTTAGCCGGAACTGCGGCGAATGTCCTGACCAACCCCGCTTTTGACCCCACCTGCAAGATGCCGGAGCTCAAGGTTAGCACGATCAAGATCGAGAAAATGGAGAATGACAAATGAAAACAGACGATGTGTATCTTGGGGTCTCGAAGGATAGAAACCTTGCCGGGCCAAGCGAAAACGGCGGAGGACTTCGCGAAGCCTGAAGAAAAGTTCTACTGGTTTTCCCAACTGGACAAATGCATCGCGTAGAGAGATTGAAATGATTACCCTGTTACGAGCGCTTTGGCTACGGTCCGGAGCATTTATCCGACGCCAGCCGCGGAACTTCAAGATCATGCTCGCTCGCCGCTCCCTCCACGGGCTGGCCTTGAATCTCTCGGCCCAGTATAACTCCATCTATGCCGTAGCTTTGGGTGCCAATCCGGTTCAGCTCGGTTCTCTCCTGAGCGTGGGCAATACGATCGGCGCCCTGATCGCAGTACCGTCGGGCTGGCTGATCGACCGTTACAGCTTGAAAAAGGTTTTCCTGGCGGGCACTCTGCTTCTGCTTCTATCGGCGCTGTGTTACGCCCTGGCGCCGGACTGGCGCTTGTTGTACGCAGGAATCGTGCTCCTCTATATGGGGGTGCGCATTACCTGCACCTCCTGTACGGTGATCGGAGCCAGGGAACTTATCAACGAAGAGCGAGCCACCGCCAGGGGTTTATGCAGGACCCTCTCCGCCATGATCACTGTGAGCACCCCTCTTTTAGCTGCCTGGCTGGTCATGCTGTCGGGGGGGATCAATGTCGGTGGGATACGCCCCCTGTATTACATCCAGATCGCCACCTTTGGGATCATCATGGCCTTTCTGATTCTGTTCCTGCGGGATCCAGCAAAGCAGACGAAGACGGAGCGGAAACTCCGCTTCTCTGATTTTTCCGAAATCTTTCGGGGGAGGCCGGTCCTGATACGGGTCATGGCCATGCTTGCCCTGATGGACATACCATGGTCCATGGTGCAGCCCTACATGCCCCTCTTCGCCCATCAGTTCAAGGATGCTGAAGAGATCCAGCTGGGAGGTATGGCCGTGGCGATCAGCATCGCGTCGCTGATCTTTGCCCTTCTTTTGGGAAGAATGGCCGACCGTTATGGCCGCAAGAAGCTGCTGTTCCTGATCGCTCCGGTGAGCTACCTCTCCAGTTTCCTGCTGATCCGGGCCACCGGACCGATGATGCTGTATCTTGCCGGGTTGTGTTTCGGGTTCAACAGCATCGCTACGGCCCTGGCGGCGGCTATGGCCTCCGAAATCGTTCCAAAGGAGCAGATGGGACGGTGGATCGGCCTGATCGGCTTGATCCGAGGTCTGGTCAGCATACCTGCACCGCTTATCGGGGGCTTGATCTGGGAACATTTCAGTCCCCAAGACGTATTTATTTTCGCAGTGCTGCTGGACGCGGCGGTGCGCCTGCCCCTGCTGGCCTCGATCCGGGAGACCCTTCACCTCGGCTCTGAACAAAAACCAACATGAAGGGAGCGGTTTCTGCGAGCTCAAGCGCTTCGTACAGAACTGGAATGTGCCGATTCACCGTTCGTGAAGGGTATGCAGATCAGCCGATAGTCCTTGATCGAGAAATAGCGCACCACGGTATCCAGCCAGCTCCGGCGAACAACCACGAACAGTTCCCGTTCCCGCGATATTCGGTTCACGACGTACGACACCGAATCCGAAAGCCCGCCGCCTGCGGTTTCCAGAGGCCCGACTTCGTCGACGATTAGACCCACCGTGCCTGTGGAAAACGCCTCAAGAACCCAGTTGTTGGCCGTTTCTTTGCCGCTGCGGGAGACGGAGAAAGGCCCCACCCGCTCCAGCGGGTCCCATCCTTCCGGCTCCCGGTCTGTTCGACGGGTAAAGGCAACCTGCTGCCCCCTGCCGATCCGAAAGGCGTCGTAACCCACGCACTCATCGTGCCGAAACACCTTTTTCAAAAGAACGCCCTCCCGCTTCCTGCCGTTGTGCCCGAGAAGAATCCGTTCGCAGTAGGTGGTTTTCCCCGAATCGATCGCTCCGGTGATGATGAACAGCGGCATCAGAGCCTCACCTGTGAAGCGACAGGCGACGCCCAACCCGTCGCCCGGGTTCGCGGGCTGCCGTTGGCGGATTTCGGCCTCGAGACGAGGGATCGAAGGCGCGGGCGGAAGCCGCGTTCACGACCTGGTCGGCCTGCAGTAGTGTGCTCGAGATCAGGCTGATGAGAAACAGTCCCACGGCGTACAGGGGCCTTCTCCTGAATCCCCCGCGCAGTCGAATCGTTATAAATATGGCTTCGACCGTTTCAGTCAGAGTGCTCAGCATGTTCTGGGCGATCCCGAGGGCGAAACCCAGACCCTTGAATCCGTGTGTTTCGAACCGGCGCATGATCCGCGACACGGTAAGCCCGGAAACGAGGAGCTGAACGGACAGAATGAGCGACAGGGCGCGCAGCGACATTTCCAGGGCCAGTTTCAGATCTTCGGGCGACATCGTGAACGCCGGCGGTTCAATCTTCCCGAACATGGCGACCGCAACCAGTATAGGGGAGACGACTAGCAGCCAAAAGCGAAGCTTGGCGAGCAGGCGGCGGGTCGGCGGATCGAACAAAACGGCGATGCCGAGCAGAAATCCGGCGACACCCAGCAGGTGCCAGCCGGAACCCAGCATGAGCGCTGCAGTAGAGAGAACAAACACCGTCAACCGGAGCCAGCCGGGCAGCCTATCAAGGCTCATGCTGAACCCTCCTTCGGATTCTATCCCCCAGAGTCCAGGCCGCCAGGCCGCACAGGGCGCCGCAGAGTACCCGGATGGCCAGAAGAACGATCAGAACCACCAGGAGGGCCTGTTCATCCAGACCGAACACTCCGTCGGCTTCTCCTGCCATCCTGACGGCGATCTCCGCCAGCCCTTTCCCGTACAGCAGGCCCATCATCATGAAGCGGTGAAAAAAATTCCAGCTTAGCGCGAGCATCCCGGCCACGATGCAGCCCGAGCGTGTGCTTTCTGTCCTGAACAGCAGGCCAGCCTCCATGAGAAGGCTTTCCGCCATGATTGCGATCATGGGTCCGATCTTGACCGTCCCGGGGCCGATCGCTTTGAGAATTGCCGCGATCAGACCGATCAACAAGATACTGCCCCGCCTGGGCACGAAACGCCGACCTGTTAAGGCGACTGAGCAGCCGATGCTCGTCATGATGAGCCCGACCAGGAAGGTGTTGGCCAGGGGCGGGAAGACGAGGTGGAGCATCGAGCCCAGAGTCATCTCGACGGCTCCCCAAAGGCTGCCGAAGAGGCCTACGTACACCCACATACGAATCTGCGTCGCCTGCTTCATGCTCTATCCCGTTCTCCGCGAGCTCTCTGCAAACAGCTGCATTGAGCTTCCGCTCTTAACTCCGTTCGGGCCGCGTTGAGCGTGTACCCGCCGTCGGTGGCAATCCGCCCGTCCTGAAGGTACACGACCCGGTCGGCGAACTCGAGCACCAACCTCTCGTCGTGCGTGATCACCAGGACGGATTTCCCTTGCCTCGTCAGGGCGGCAAGATAGCCCATGACCGTGCTTAAATGGATCCAATCCTGTCCAACCGTCGGCTCGTCGAGGATGATGAGCTGCGGGTCGGCAGACAAAACCGCCGCCAGCGCTGCCCGCTGCTGTTCGCCGATGCTCAAGCAGTGTGGGAGCCGCTCGGCCAGGCCTTTTAGATCGGTCACCTGCAAGGAACGCTCGACCAGCGGGCCCACGTTCAGCTTAAAATTCCGGGGCGCAAAGGCGACCTCCTCCTCGACCGTGTTAAGCAGTAGCTGAGAAAGTACGTTGTGATGGAGAAAGCCCAGCCGTCTGCCGAGTGGAAGTCCTCCCAACGGGGGGTCCCACCTCACCTTTCCCTTACGAGGTCGCAACAGCCCGGTCAAAACGCGGGCAACGGTGCTTTTTCCAGCGCCATTCTCCCCGACCAGCGCTGTCAGCTCACCGCGATGGAGCGCCAGCTCCACCCCCCGCAAACACAGCGTCTTGCCGTATCCGGCTTCGATTCCCTCCATCGTCACTACGGGCGGCTCTTTGTGTTCGCGGGATATGGTTTGTCGCCGGAGAAAGTCGCGGAACGTGCTATTGGGATTGGCCGTGGGTATGGATAAGCCCAGTCGATCAAGACGACGTCGGGTATCGGGCTCGTGGGGACTAGAATCGACCACCATTCGCCCGGACTCCAGGACCATGACCCGGCTGACCCAAGGATAGAAGGCACTGAGCCGGTGTTCAATGATTAGAATCGTGATGCCCTGTTCGTTGTTGAGCCGCCTGAGGGCAGTGACCACTTTCTCAATTCCCCTGCTGTCCAGATTGGCCGTCGGCTCATCGAGTATCAGCAGTTTTGGTTTTAGGCTGAGGATCGAAGCGATCGCGAGGCGCTGCTTCTCCCCCATGGAAAGTCCTCGGGTCAGGCGCCCCCGAAGATGGCAGATGCCAACGCTCTCGAGGGCGTAGTCAATTCGGCTCAGAATTTCTCCTTCCGGCAGCCCAAGGTTTCTGGGAGCAAAACCGATTTCCTCTTCGACGGTCGTATGGAACAGCTGTGTAGACGGATTCTGAAAAACCACTCCTGTCTGGGCGGTGATCTCGTGTAAGGGGTGTTTGACCGTATCCATTCCGTTGACGATCACCTGTCCGCTGAATTGCGCTTCCTGCACATGGGGGATCAGTCCGCTGAGTGCCAGGGCGAGAGTGCTTTTGCCGCAGCCTGTCGGTCCGGTGATGAGAACGACCTCTGCTTCCCGCACGGTAAACGACAGCTCCCGAAGGGCGGCACGGTCGGCGTAGCTCACCATCAACGAGCGCACCTCGATCACGGCCGGGCGACCGCAACTCGTTTCAGGGTGGTGCTGGTGTTCCCTTACGTCGAACCTCTGGATCATATTCTCGTCTCGTTCGGACTCTGTGACCGACTTGAGCGGACGCAGCTCGCACAGCGACCGTACACCAGAAGCTGTTTGCCCTTGACTTCTATGTCGGCAGGCACCTCGACATACGGAAGCTTCTGATCAGGCAAACAGATCATCCGCCCGCAGCTTAAGCAAAGAAAATGGGGGTGGTTGCCCGGGCAACCCCTGTGTTCAGGGTCGTGAGCACAGAAACGCCACACACCTTCCAATCCCTGAACGGCGTGCACAAGGCCCGCGCCGGTCAACGTGTTTAGGGTACGGTAGAGGGTCACCCGGTCATAGTGTCCCATCCGGTTGATGATCTCCTGGTGGGAAAGAGGAAGTCCCCTGTGCAGAAGATAGGCGAACACATCCCTCCGTACTGAGGTTGGACGGATCCCTGCCTCCTTCAGGAGTTTCTGGGTTCTGTCAAGCTTACAATTTTTCACGTCACAGCTATATTCGTTTGCCATATCCCAACCCGTGACCTGAACTGTAGCATGGCCGGCAAATAAATGCAACTGTGTTGCATTTATTTGCCGCGGGGGATCGCGCTTGTGACGGAGGCTTTTATGGCTTTCAACGTGTGGACTACCCATTAAAGCGAACCCGGTGCGGCATACCCAACTGATTCAAAAGGTTTGCATGGGAAAAGCTATATACATTTTTCTATAGTTTTGCAAAATGCAATGGTATCCACCTAAGATGAAAAAAATCGAGCCTTACTCTGAATACTGTCGCCTGCTGTAATTCTATAGGAGCAAAGGCTCTACGACAACTCTCGAGACAAATCCTGCTTCTTTGTCCCCCATGGCACACCGTTTGCTAATATATTGTTGGAACAGACGTCCGCGAGCCAGGGTGACGGTGAGTACCCGGGCACGAATCTTCCTGCAGGAAAGAGGTCGGGCGCAGACAGGATTCCTCAACAGACATGAAAGCGAAAAAAACAATCGGTCTGATCGTCAACCCGGTGGCTGGTATGGGTGGAAGCGTCGGATTGAAAGGGACCGACGGACAGTTGTGGAAAAGAGCGGTGGAGCTTGGGGCCGGACCCGTCACCCCTGAACGAACCCGGGAGTTTTTGGGCCGAATCCGCAATAGAAATCGATTCGATCTGCTTGTGGCTCCCGGTCGAATGGGGGAGCTGTACGCACCGAAGAGTTCGCAGGTCGTAGGGAAGACGGGTGAGAAGACGACGGCAGAGGACACCAAACGGATCGCCCGAGAGATGGTGTCCCGCGGCGCCGCGCTGCTGATTTTTGTCGGCGGTGACGGTACGCCCCGGGCTCCGAGCTTCCTGCAACGAGGCAAGGAGTGCTCCCGAAGCGACGCTGCAAGCCTGGAAAGCAAGGAGGTACTGGCTGCTTTTGTTGCCCGAAGTATGAAGAGGGGCTCACTTTACTTGCTCGGCCCCGGCACAACGGTGAAGGCCATTGCCGACTCTATGGGTGTTCCCAAAACTCTGTTGGGGGTGGATGCCATGGTCGGCGGCCGGCCGGTCGGGGTGGATCTGAACGAAAAGGGTATCCTGAAGTTGATGGACAGCTACGAAGTAACGAAACTCATCGTTACCCCGATCGGCGGCAATGGTTTTCTCTTCGGGCGGGGGAACCGGCAGTTCACCCCGGAGGTGCTCCGGAGGGTCGGCCGGGAGGGTATCACCGTGGTGGCGACTCGGGACAAGCTGCAGAGACTGGAAGCCCTGCGAGTGGATACCGGCGACTTTGCCCTGGATCAGACCTTCTCAGACTACATAGGGGTGATCGTCGGTGACAACGAGAGGATAAAGATGGAGGTGCGGTGTTGAGCGAAGGCATTGAGCTTGACCTGAACGAGATGCCTTATCCGCCTCCGGAGAACGTCATCCAGGCTGCCCGGGACAGCCTGGAGTATTTGAATCGTTACACGGAGCTGAGCGCTATCCGCCGAATCAGGGAACTTCTGGCCGATTATGCCGGGGTGGCCGCCGAACAGATCGTGATCGGCCCGGGCTCAGACCTGCTGCTTCGGGAGATCGTATTGTGCTTTGCCGCCGGAAGAAAGGCGGTGATGGCCAGCCCGACGTTCCTTCCAACCGTGCAGGTGGCCAGACGATTCGCCGCTCAGCTCGTAAGCATTCGTCTGAGTCAACCGGAGTTTTCTTTAGCCAAGGAGCCGCTGCTGGAGGAATTGACGGAGCCAAGTCTGGTCATAATCGACAATCCCAACAATCCAACGGGGAGACTTCTCTTAGACAGGGAGACGGTGGAGAATATTCTGGATATGCCCGATACGCTCTTGGTCGTCGATGAGGCCTATTTCGAATTTTCCGGTCTAACCTTTGCCGAATTGGTTGCCGAACATGCCAATCTTGCCCTTGCCCGCACCCTGGACAAAGCTTTCGGCCTGGCCGGCGCCCGGATCGGCTACCTGATAGCGGGGCAGACGTTCCTGGATGCCTTCTCTACGTCCTTCGCCTTTCTGCCGCAGCCAAGCCTGCAGGCCGCCACGGAGGCGTTGCTGCATCCCGGCTATATGTGGAAGAACGTTCAGAGCATCATGCATGAACGGGAGAGGCTCTGCCGGGAGCTGGAGATTCTCGGAGCCGTCGTATTTCAGAGCAGCACCAACTTCCTGCTTGTCAGGTCGAAGACACCGAGTCTGGCCGACGAACTACGGGATCGGGGGGTTCTGGTAATGGACGTTTCCAACCAGCTCGGACCTGGGTTCATCAGGTTGGCCGTGGGAACGCCGGAGGATAACGATGCATTTATACGAGCGTACAGATCAATAATGGAAAGGAAAGGTCAGGAGACTATTTATGAATAGAGTGCCTGATAATTCGATTCGCGGGAAAGAGGCGCCTATGACGATTGCCTTTGGTCCGGTCCCGTCCAGACGCCTGGGGCGCAGCCTGGGGATCAACAACATTCCCCACAAGATATGTACCTACTCCTGCGTGTACTGCCAGGTCGGACGTACCTTGAAGTTCCGCCTCGAGCCGTCGGTTTTCTACGAACCTGAAGTAATCGCTCGGGAGGTCGGCGAGAAGGTAGCCAAGGCTCAGGAATTGACCGAGGCTATCGATTACCTGACCTTCGTTCCCGATGGGGAGCCCACCCTGGACCTGAACATTGGCCGCACCATCGACCTTTTGAAACCCTTGGGAATCAAGATCGCCGTGATCACCAACGGCACCCTTATCCAGCGTGAGGAGGTACGGGCAGCCCTGATGAATGCCGATTGGGTTTCCTTCAAGATCGATGCCGTAAGCGAAATGAACTGGAGAAGGATCAACCGACCGCATACCAGTCTGAAGCTGGAGAGCATTCTAGAGGGTATGCTCGAGTTCAGGAAGGGCTACTCAGGGACCTTGGTGACCGAGACGATGCTCATTTCTGACCTAAATGACGAAAGCGAGAACCTGAACACAATCGCCGCCTTTCTGAGCCGCCTCAAACCGGCGACGGCCTACATTTCCATCCCTACCCGTCCGCCCGCGGAGAGTTGGGTCCTCCGTCCCACAGAAGAGGCAGTTGCCAGGGCCCACCAGATTCTGGGACGGGAAGTGGACCGGGTGGAGTATCTGATCGGCTACGAGGGCAATGCCTTTGCCTTTACCGGAAATCCTGAAGAGGACCTGCTGAGCATCACCGCCGTGCACCCGATGCGGGAAGATGCGGTGAGGGAGTTCCTCCAGAGAGCGCGGGCCGACTGGTCCGTGGTGCGCGGACTGCTCGAGCAAGACTTGATCGTCGATACGGAGTACGAGGGGAAGACGTTCTTTATCCGAAAATTCCCAAAAAGAAAAGTTCACGCATGAGACCACCGGTACCGTGACCTGCGAACCGGCGGATTGGCAGTGAGAATGCATAACCGGCTTTGAAAGATACAACAGGAGAGGAACATGAAAACATCCGATGTACTCAGCGGCGGCGGGAGCTCTGTCGGGCTAAACGCGGCAGAAAAAGAAAACAGTAAGAACAACTTTCTCACCGGCCTCGGCTGGTTTGACTCGCTTCTTCCCGAGGGTATTCCCATCCCCTCTTCGATCCTGATCTCCGGACCGAGTGGTACGGGAAAACCCTTCGTAGGTCTGGCCTTCGCCGCTTCCTGGCTGCAGCAGGGGGGGAGGGTGATCTTTATCCCGGTGCATTCCTCCTATCCGGCACTATTCGAGAGAGGACTCTTGGATTTGTACGGTCTTTCTTTGGAAGATTTCCCCGGGTCCCATTTTTTCATCCTCGTCGACACCGACCTGGATCCCCACGAACCGGCGGTAGAGGTCTCCGGGTGCAATACGATCCGATCGAATCTGGTAAATCCGAAGGCCTGGCGGGAAGCTCTTGCCGTGGCTTCCGCATCCCTGGATGGAGAAGGGCCGATTCTGGTCTTCGCTTCAGCCCTGAATCTGCTTCTGCTGTCTCCGAGCTATGGCGAGCAGTTCTTTCTGATGCTTCTCGATACGATCCGGGATACCAGGGGTTGGACCTATCTGCTCACCATCAGCTCGAGCATCTTGCTGAAGAAGAGCACAATCTTGGAACAGGCGGCCGATCACCTGTTTCTGATGAAGCGGGTGCTGCGGGAACGATACCTCCATTTGCGGGCTGCCAGGGTTCGAAATGCTGCCTTTTGCAGCGACGCAGTGCCGGTTCCCGTGATGCCGGACTTTTTTGAAGATCTCAAAAACGAGGCGGTAGCCTCGCGCCGGATCCTTATTCCTAAGGTGAGCAGTATATAAACGTGGACGAGTTTGATCGCCTGATAGAGGAGCTGCAACAGCAAATCGGCGAGCAGGAGCGTGCACTCTATTCAGCCGAGGTCATCGAGCATGCACATAACCCGGGAAATCTCAAGCGTTTGGAACGGGCGCAAGCCTTTGCCGTGATACGGGGCTGGTGCGGCGATACGATGGAGATCTACCTTCGGTTTGGGGAACTAGGACGAATCCGGGAAGCCACGTTTATGACGGATGGCTGCGGGCCTACCGTGGCCTGCGGCAGTATGCTGACCTCCCTGGTAAGGGGACTTTCACCGGAGAAGGCCTTATCGATCTCGGCACAGGATTTGATCTCTGCTCTAAAAGGGTTGCCCGAAGAGAATGTTCACTGTGCTGAGCTGGCGGTGAACACGCTGCGGGCCGCCATTTCCAACTGGAAAAACAGAGATTCGCGGTGAAGTGTTTGGCCGTATACTTTCTGGGCCGCTTGCTTTCTCTCTGTCAGAAATATCCGGCTTATTGATCCGGAGCGGGTTGAAGGACATCTGGACCGGCAGGAGCGATCTGTTTTCGGAAGTTGAAAATACGCCCTGAAGCGTACTGCTCGTCGTGAAGGAGCTCCGCCGTTATCTCTGTTTCGAGGACATATCCGAGGATTCGCAGCTGTTCTTTGATCCCGTCGATCTCCGATGAAGACATATGTCTCGGAAATACGGATATAAGGCCTTTCGTACCTACCAACTCCGTGATCGATCTCAACAAGATCCTCCTCTGCGCTGACGTGAAATAGTAGCTGTGGATCACATCGTAGAGAAGCACAGCGTGCAGAAGATTCTTTCCCAGAGAGCGCTTCAATTCCTCAATGGAATGTGCGGGGACAACATTTCTAAGACCCTGAGATGCTGCTTCCCGAACCAGCTTTGCCAGGACAAATCTATTTCTGTCGAGAGCATAGATGCCTCCCTTGCTTCCCACAACCTTAGCCGCCGGAATCGTGTAGGACCCCCTTGCCGCAACCAAAGTCTAGAACACGATAACCAGACTGGATTCCCACCCTTTCCAATAGGCGCTCTCCATCTTTTTGAAACCAGCGCTGAATATCATCGTTCATCTATGTACCGACATCTTATCAAAGAATGAGGTTCAAGGTACTCCCAGTTAGAAACACGGCAATGAGCATTAGCCCTAAGGATTTGAGTCCGTCTTTGATGCCCAGCTCGCGAAAGAGCACCACGAAGGTGGCGATACAAGGGAAGAACATCGAAAGAAGTACGCTCCCGATAACCAGCTGCTTCGCGGTGAGCTGGAGGGGGGCGAACATCCCCAGAGCCACATCCTTTCTCAGGATCCCCACCAGCAGAGGAACAACGGACTCCGACGGCATGCCCCACAGGCTGGTGACGACCGGTTCGGCAAACCTGGCCAGATAGGCAAACACGTCGAGCTGATAGAGGATATTCACCGCCAGAATTGCTCCAACGATGATCGGAAGAGCCTCTCGGACAAAGCTGGAGATCCTCATCCACATCTTGGCGGCCAGCGCCCGGCACGTGGGCAGCCTGTAGGGAGGGATTTCTACCAGAAGTTCCGGCCGAAAGCCTCTGGCCGTGAACTTAAGGACCAGGCTGATCAGCAGCCAAACCACGAACAGGGTCCCATACACCTGGAGCACCGGTCCCAAGCCTCGGCTGCCGACAAGCCCGATGATCATGGCCTGAAGCGCGGCACAAGGAACGGAGATGGATATCAGGGTCGCCGTGATAAAACGCTGGCGTTTGCCCTCCAGGATGCGGGTGGCCATGATTCCCGGCACGTTGCAGCCCAGCCCGAGAAGGGTCGGGATGATCGCGTAGCCGTGCAGACCGATCCGATGCATGAAGTTGTCGAGGAACACGGCCAGCCGGGGGAGGTAGCCGCTGTCCTCGAGGAGGGACAGGACGAAATAAAAGCTGATGAGGTAGGGCAGCACCACTCCGAGGGGTATGAAGATTCCCGAAGTGAGGATTCCGAAAGACTGCATGAAATCGATCTGCCCATCCACCAACGTGCCGATGAGAAGTCTGTGCAGGAAGCTTCCGGGACCCAGAACTCGGGAGAGCTGCATCAACTGTGGCTGGAGAGCCTTCTCGAAGAGCAGTTCGGTTCCAAAGGGAAGTTCCACCCAGGGTTGACCGGCAATACCGATTCCTCCGCTGATCAAGAACTCTCCGATCACGCGGATCAGGGAAAAAGAGAAAGTGATGACGATCAGAGCGAACACGCTGCCCCACAGGGGATGGATGCTGATGTCTTCCAGCCTGTCTGCGAAGGTGTGGTGATGAACCTTGAGGGTCTGTACCTTCTCTACCAGATCGCCGACCCGCCGCCATATCCGATCCCTGTCCAGATGGATGCGTTCGGTAGAGGCGGATTTACGCATATCCGAGGGCACGTGCTGTATGTGAGGATGATGGCCGGGATGGCCCGATTCGTTTGTAATCTTTTGGCCAGCCAACGGCAGGCTCAGGCAGGTGTCGATCAGTTTTTTCACACCCTCTCCGCTGGGGGCTACGATCGGCACAACCGGTACCCCCAATTCCGCGGAGAGCTTTTCCGCGTCGATACCGATTCCCTTGTGGCGAGCTTCGTCGCTCATATTGAGGGCGATCAGAAGGGATTTCTTCTGAGCGATGAGCTCCAGGGTCAGGGGGAGGTGACGTTCCAGGTGGGTCGAATCCACCACATTGATGATCCGTTGGGCATCGTCGATCAGGTCCACCGCCACCCTGGACGCTTGGTCCAGTGGTTCCAGAGAGTACGTTCCCGGTGCATCTACGACTGTGAAGTTCACACCCCCGCTGCGCATCTTGCCCATGGCGTAGGAGACGGTCGTACCGGGATAATTGGAGGCGATCGTGCGCACCCCCGTCAGACGCGAGAACAGTACGCTCTTTCCCACATTGGGTTGTCCGACGAGGAGGATATCGCTGTGCAGGGACTTCCTCGATC
>Ga0307378_10005781_pt1 | contig 17110 bp, 14 predicted proteins | sample UN1MG_FD_202238 | JGI IMG/M metagenome (GOLD analysis project Ga0307378, IMG submission 202238) | Soil microbial communities from Risofladan, Vaasa, Finland - UN-1 | ecosystem: Environmental > Terrestrial > Soil > Coastal area > Acid sulfate soil | place: Finland: Risofladan, Vaasa | collected... | reverse complement strand
GTGAAGTTTCAGCAGACCCATAATTAAATGGGCGGTGGCATGGTTTTTAAAATCAGCAGAAAGATAGCCAATCCTGATTTTTTTACTTTTTTTCTTATTGAAGGTAAAAGGACGATCAGCCGAGAAGGAAGAGACTTTATCTTTGATATAGCGACTCCAGGCAGAAGCCAGTTGGTAGTTCCTTTTAGGGTTTTCGTCTTTCAGCATGGAGGCGAAAGGAGTTTCATCCGGCAGGGCTTTCTTTTTCAGGGCTTTATCGGTCAGCTTTTTCATCTGTTTGGCAATTTTTTCTGCCTGTTCCCAGTCGCATATCTCCCTGATTTGGAGATAGAGTTCTTTATAAACAGTGGTCATTTCCGGGTCAATTTCCAGGGCTTTCTGGAAATGTTGAATCGCCTCAACATTTTTCCCCAGCAGTCTGAGGGAGACGCCGAGATTGTAATGGGCCATGGCATTATTGTCATCGACGATGACGGCTTTGGCAAAACATTCTCGGGCTTTTTCGACATCAGCGGCAATCAGGTCAGCGCCGAGATTAACCAAAACCATGGGGTTTTCAGGACTGATTTTTAGGGCTTTTTTAAGGTACTTCATGCTTTTTTGACGATCACCAAGCATCTCGTAAATCATGGCTAAATTATTCAAAGCATTGGTATTGTTTTTATAGATTTTAAGACTGGTTTCGTAATTTTTGATGGCCTTCTTGAGTTCTCCTTTTTCTCGATAGCAGACGCCAAGATTATAAAACCCCTCAAAGAGCAGAGGATTGATGGAGACGGCTTTTTGAAAACAACGGGTGGCCTGGTCAACCTGGCCTTGGTTCACATAAAGGTTGCCGAGGTTATTGTAGGCTTCGTAGTCGTTGGGACTCAATTTTATCGTTTTTTCGAAAGCCTTGATGGCTTTTTTAACTTCTCCTTTTTGCTGATAGGCGAGGGCGAGGTTAAAATGAGCGGACCCCTGGTTATTTATTTTGATGGCTTTTAAGAAGGACTTAATCGCTTTATCGGTCTTGCCCGAGGCAAGATCCTGCGCGCCCTGATTAAGAATTTTGCCTGCTTTTTTAAATTTGTCCATTGAGATGAATTGATGATAACTTGAGAGTCAAGATTTGTCCAGAAGATTAAACTTTTTCCCTTAGTTAAAACTTCTCGTAGTATTCTTTGTAATCTAAGGTGCCTTTAGTACCCCAGTTGTCGGTAAAATCAGTTGTTCCCACAGCATAAGTGTAATTACCCGAAGCGTCTTCCTTCATGATAAACCACTGTCCATCTTTATCCGTGTAGCCGTAATAAGCGGGGGTGGAATCATCGACCCGACTAATTTTATAACCGTCAGTCGGGTGTTTAATGGCTGGGTCAATCTGGGCACCAGTGGTGTCTTTAAGGGCGACGGTTCCCGGCCCAGGGACACTGCCGAAAAAGGCAGCTTGGGCTTTTTTGGTAAAAATGGAAAGGAGAAAAAGAGAGGCGCCAGTACTGCCGATGATTTTCAAGAAGGCTCTTCTTTGGGGGTCAAAACCTTCTTCGGACTTTTCTTCAAGTTCAAGCTTGCCTTCTTCAGGAAGCTCTTTTTCTTCAAGGATTTTTTCCCCTGGGGGAGTAATTTTGACAGGTTTTTCCGGTTGAGTTTCTGGCATGACGATAATCACGGCTTTGCTTCTTCTGGGAAGGACGGCGAGACCAAAATAAAGAGCAAGCGGAGCAAAGAAGATAGCGCTCATCAGCTCGGGTAAGGATTTCACTCCCAGAAAGCCGAGGCAGACCATTAAAATAGTGATGACGAAACTATAATAAATAGGAATTCTTTTCATTATTAATCTTCTAAGACGGCAACATACTCTTTATAGAGGTAGCCAAAACTGTTTTCAAATTTGATTTGATACCACTCTCCCTCTTTTTTTATGAGAATAAACTCTTCTCCCTGACCGACTTTTCCGATAATTTTTGAGCTAGTGGAAGCAGTTTCCTGGACATTGATTTTTGTTTCTGGATTTGGGGTTTTAATGATGACTTTTTCTTTTGTCTGAGCGAGATGACTGACAGCGATGATGGTTAAGGCGAAAAAGAGGATGAAAAAGAAGAAAAGCCCACCCTTCTTTTGAGAGAGAATGACTTCGAGGTTGGTATGTTTGATGGCCTGAAAACTGGCATAAAGGAGATAAGCCGTGACTGGTAGGAAAAGGATTTGGAAAATAAGATTTTCTCCGCCTGAAGTTAAAAAGCCGCTGACAGTGATGAAGATGGCGGTGGCGGTTACCAGAAAAAGAAAGATTTTACTGGTTAAGTTTTTTTTCAACATTTTATGGCGAAGCCACAAGCTCGGCTTATGGCGTAGCCACAAGCTTGGCTTATGGTGAGGCCGAGCCGGTGGCTTGTTCTAAAATGGTATTTAAAATCTCTGAGACCTCTTTGGCGGAACTGGAGAGGCCGAGGAGCTCTCGCGTTGCTCTTTGTTCGGCTTTGATTTGGGAAATTTCGGTTTTAATTTCTTCGAGGGCGGTCATTATTTCCCCACTGCTTGTTTCGCCCAAAGTTACCTGGGTAGATGTTGGTGCGGCTTCACTTAAAGCTGACCTTGGTGGCTCAGCTGGTTTTCTGCCCACCAGCCAAAAAGCAAAGACGCCTAGAAATCCAGCCACTAGAAGGACGCTGAGCATTTTTAGAGACCAGCGATAAGGATTTTTTTCCTCGGCTAGGGTGAATTTTAACCAGAAATAAAGAGTGATCGGTGTAAAAAGGGCCAGGCCAAAAAAGTTTTGGGGTTGAGGCAGGAAAAAGAGGGAAGCAACCAGGAGAAGGCTGGAGACGACGAGACTATAGTAAAAGAGGAATTTCTGGTAAGTTTCCATGCTACCAGTTTAGCATATCAAAAATTAAAACAAAATGGCAGCCCCGCCTTTGGCGGGGTGAAGAGAAATTGGGGATTGAAGATTGCTTGTTAGATTGAGTAGTATATAAGGTAGTCTGCTAAGAAAAAATGTTTGATTTTACTGATAGCAATTTTGATAAGGAAGTTTTGAAATCGGATTTACCGGTTTTGGTAGATTTTTGGGCGGCGTGGTGCGGACCGTGTATGATGGCAGAGCCAATCATTGAGGAGTTGGCTAAGGAATATGAGAGCAAGATAAAAGTAGGAAAGTTGAATGTTGACGAGAATCCGAAAATGTCCCAGAAATACGAGGTGATGAGTATCCCGACAGTGATTGTTTTTAGTAATGGTAAGGAGATTAAAAGACTAGTTGGTTTTCCTGGGAAAAGTGGTTATGAAAAGATGATTGAGGAGGTCTTGAAGCAATGAATGACTTAATTATTATTGGCGGTGGTGTGGCGGGAATGAGTGCTTCGGTCTATGCCAGTCGGTACAAAATTGACCACTTAATTTTCGGCGAGACACCCGGGGGGCAGGGGATGCTGGCGGGGACGGTGGAGAATTATCCGGGCTATCTTTCGATTCCCGGACCGGAGTTGATGAAAAAGCTTATTGACCAAGTGAAGCATTATGGGGTAGAGGTAAAACAGGAAAGAATTAAGGGTTTGGCTAAGATTGAGGGAGGATTTGAGGTTAAGACCGACAAAGAGAAATATCAAGCAAAAACCTTAATTTTAGCGATGGGGGCTTCCTATCGACATCTTAATATTCCGGGGGAGGAGAAGTTTGTTGGCAAAGGGGTTTCTTATTGCAGTACCTGTGATGCTCCTCTCTTTAAGGAAAAAATAGTGGCTGTTATCGGCGGCGGTAATGCCGCTCTTAGCGGCGCGATTCATCTCGCTTCCTTTGCCAAAAAAGTCTTGATTATCCATCGCCGGGATGAGTATCGAGCCGAACCAATACGAGTGGAAAAATTGAGGCAAAATGAAAAGATTGAGGAAATATTATCGAACGAGGTGTTAGAGATTAAGGGTCAGGAAAAAGTGGAGGGAATTACTTTAAAGAACCCATATCAAAGCAGTCAAGAGCTTAAAGTTGACGGCGTTTTCGTTGAAGTCGGTCAAGTTCCTTCTTCGGTTTTAGCCGGACAAATAGGAGTGGCGGTTGATGAACAGGGTTATGTTAAAGTTAGTCCGGGGATGGCGACTAATCTTGCCGGTGTTTTTGCGGCGGGTGATATTGCTGCTATTCAAGGTGGAATTTACTTTCGCCAGTTTGTGACGGCCGCGGCGGATGGCGCCAGAGCCGCAGCCGGAGTCTACCAATATCTTCAAGGTAAAGCGCCGACTTCTAGTTGGGGAAAATAAGATTTGACATACCTTAAGTTTTGGATTATATTAAAAAATGCTGCCCAGGTGGACAGCATTAATTTTTAAAGAAAGGGGGTGAGTAAGGATGGTAAGAAGAACACCAGAACAAAGATCAGAAGGAGAAGGATCGCCGGAGCCAGAACCAAATTCTTTTAAGACAGGATTGGAATTGATTGAAATGGCTGTCGGTGAAAATCCAACTCAATGGATAGAGATAGGTTTAAGAGAAGATTCACTTTTTAGGACACTGGTGATGAAGGGAAAAAATGGTGTTTTTGGGGCTTTTTATCTGAAACCAATTTCTTATCCCGGTGGAAAAGGAAGTTTTTTAGAAACTTTCCAGGCAATTAGGACAGGTATAGAAGATCAGGTTGAGGACCCATCCGATTTTGCTAGTGTAGCTCAGAAATCGGGGGAGTTAGGAGAAGAAGTTGGCCTATTAGTACTTACAGAAGCGAAAGATGGTTCTTTCTACTCTGCTCATCCGGATTTCTATGAAATTTCAGCCGTAAATAGGGATGATTTAATGAAACGTTTTAAAGAACATGATGGGCATGTTAGTCAAGGTGTATTGGCTTGGGGTGAATACAGGCTTTCAACTAAGTTATTAAGCTTTGAGTTTCCTAGGCTACATAGCAACCAAGACTTCTCCTACGGTATTTTGGTCCGGAGGAAAAAACCCTGGGGGTCAGATGTTGAGATTGGAGAAGCGATGCCGTGGATTGAGACGCAGTTGGAGGCTAGCAGGGAGTTAGAGCAATTTCTAGTTAAGAATTGGTCTCATTTTGAAGCCCTTTTTAAAAATTGGCAGAGTTAGATTGACTTAAAAGTTGATTGGTGATAAGATACGCCGAGTTATGAAAATTCCTGCCATCGATAAAGAAAAATGTCTTGGTTGCGGAACTTGTACGGTCGTCGCTCCGAAAACTTTTAAATTAGGTGATGACGGTAAAGCCCAAGCCATTAATCCGCCCGGAGATGAAGAAGAGAAGATTAAAGAAGCGGTTGATTCTTGCCCAATCGACGCCATTAAAATATGAATAATAAGGTATTAGGAATAATCATCGTTTTAGTCGCTGTTGCCTCATTTTTAGGCGGCGCTACTTTTACTCAATATCAGCAAAAGGGAGTTGGTCCAAAGGCTGGAGTAACGCCTTCGCCGACCGCTCAACAGCCAGAAGAACCTTCTGCAGTTTTAGGAGCCGAAGACAGAGGAAAAATTGAGAGCGGTGGCGCTGCGGTCAAAGGAGAAGAAGGAGCACCTATTACCATTGTCGAGTTCTCCGAATATGAATGTCCTTTCTGTAAAAGATACGTGGACGAGACCTATTTCCAAATTTGGGATGAGTATGGTGATAAGATCAGCTATATTTTCCACGACTATCCTTTACCTTTTCATCCCCATGCCCAAAAAATGGCGGAAGTCGCCCGTTGTGCGGGTGACCAAAACAAATATTGGGAAATGCATGATCTCTTATTCGAAAATAGGGAAGTGTGGGCGAATAAACAGGATGCTAGTGCAGACATTACTGGTTATGCTCAAAAGCTGGGATTGGATTTAGAGGAGTTTAATAGTTGTCTTGATTCTGGTCAATATACCCAAGCGGTCAAGGATGACATGGCTTTAGGACAAGCGGTTGGCGTTCAGGGAACGCCGACTTTCTTTATTAATGGTAATCGTTTGGTTGGCGCCCAACCCTTCAGCGCCTTTAAAGCGATTATCGACGCGGAGTTAAGCGAGTAATTCTTCTTATTTAGTTTTATATTCCAATCTTCCTTCGACTCTTCGAATGATGTTTTGATTATTCCTTAAAAACTCCTCTAAGACTTCTCGGGCCGAAGTCGAAACAACTTTCTGCTTGCCTGATTCAAGTAATTCCTCATTGGTGATATTTAAATAATCAGCCGAATTTTTGAAATGATAATTTTGGAGACAAAGAGTGTAGAAATCAGTGTCGATGACCGGCGCCTTGTTGATTTCTAAAGACTCGAGTTTGCCCTCTTTATCATTGTAAACTGCCTTAACTTTGTCATTGACTTGATAGCATTCACCCTCGCTGTTTCTGTTTTCTTTCCTCATTAAATGGCCGAAGACTTTTTTCAGTTTTGCTCCGGGAACGGAGAATCGGGTAAGAGTATCATCATAAGGAAAGCAAGTCATCAAATCCATTAAGGTGACCATCGGTCCAAATTCCTGAACCCTGATTGAACCGCTGCCGACGAGGATGACATCGGTCTCAGCGCTGGCCGCAAAAGCGTCAGCAACTAAATTCCCCAAAGAAGTTTCGGTTTCTCTTTTGGGGTGGGTTAACTTGGCCGCTAATTTACAAAGAACAGTATTGTATTTGCGATCAACTTCATCTTTGAAAGAGTTGATAAAATCCGTCAGTTTTTTGTCCGGTTTGGCGATTTTATTGGTGATGGGAATTAATTTCCATTTGTAATCAACAATACTGTTGGAATCGTCATCAACAACAATATCAAAACGACCGATTTGGTTAGTGCCGACCCCGGCTTGGGCAATAAGGATATCATTAACTTTTTTCGGTTTTTTCAAAATAGTGTGGGAATGACCGCCAATAATCATGTCCACGCCCCATTCTGGCTTTAAAAGTTTGGCGAGCTGAATATCGGATTCAAAGCCAATATGGGTTAAGAGAATGGTCAGGTCAATATCATCGTTCTTATAAGCATTGCAGATTTTACCTACTTCCTGACCAGCTTCTTCTAGGGTGATGAAACTGCCAATTAATTCGTCTTGGCCAATGCTGTCCATTACCTTTTCGGTGATAATGCCAGTAAAGAGAATGTCAAAGCCGGCCTTATTAATAATCAGGTAGGGATTCATTAAGCGTTTGTTGTAATTCCTAATATAAAGATTGGCGTTAACAATGGGGAAGTTAGCCATCTTCTCCAAGAAGAGCAAATGGGGAAGACCGTAGTCAAATTCGTGGTTGCCAGTGGAAACAACGTCCGGGGCGAGATAATTCATGATTTCCATCGTCGAAATACCTTTATATTCGGAGTCAACAATTGAACCCTGAAGCATGTCGCCGGAGATAACATAGAGGACATTTTCTTCTTCTTTTCTAACTTTATTAATATAGCCGGAGAGAAGGGCCAGACCGCCAATGAGTTTCCCTTTTTCTTTTTTGTCTTCAGCGAAGAAGTCGCCGTGCATGTCATTGGAGTGGAGGATGGTGAATTTTTTGGTTTTCATTGCTGATTATTTTAACACATCAGAAAATATCTTTTACCCTTGACATTTCCAAGTTTTTTTGATAACCTATATTGTAAGTCAAGATCCTCATTATTCGCAATTTCCTAAAACTGCTAAATGAGGATTTTTATTGAGGGGAGGTGAAGAATATGGCAGAAGATACTACTACTGACAAAGAAAAAACTGACGAGGAAGAAACTGACGAGGAAAAAGAAGAAAAAACTGAGTAATTCCTCGTTTGAATTCTTGAGCCCGGATGACAGCAATGTTTGAAGGGCTCTTTTTTTGGTAAAATAAATCAATGATTAAACTGGGAGCAAAAGAATTGAGGACGATTGAGCCCTCTGAAGAGGATTTAAAGAAGATTAAAAAAAATCCGCTTTATATTATTTTGGATAATGTTTTAGATACCTATAATATCGGGAGTATTTTTCGGTTGGCGGATTCGGTTGGGGCCAAAAAGATTTTTCTTTGCGGCAACACGGAAACGCCGCCCAACCACCGGATTAAAAAGGCATCAGTTGATACTTGGAAGTGGGTGGAATGGCAATACGCTCCAACTGCGGTGGAGGCGATTGCCAAACTGAAAACTAAAAACAAAAAACTTAAAATTTATGCGGTTGAACAACACCAGAAAAGCGTTCCTTATAATAAGGTAGATTATCAGCTGCCTTGTGCGGTTGTCGTTGGTCATGAGACGGATGGAGTTTCGAAAGAGGTTTTAGAGATGGCTAACGAAATTGTCGAAATTCCAATGTGGGGGGTAAATAAAAGCTTAAACGTGATGGTTAGTTGTGGGATTGTGCTTTTTGAAATTGCCAAGAAGTTTAAATAACAGGTTGACAATGGAGAATGATTTTGGTATTCTTACGCCAGATATGTAAGGAATAAGGACTAAGCCGAGTCTAACTCGGTAAGCAAAATCCCGGCTTAGTCCGGGGTTTTTTGATGTTAGAACCTTGACAATCAAGATGTGACAGGAAATCAATTATTGAGAGTTTGATCCTGGCTCAGGATGAACGCTGGCGGCGTGCTTTAGGCATGCAAGTCGAACGCCCCGCTTTCGGGCGGGGAGTGGCGAACGGGTGAGTAACGCGTAGGAATCTACCCTTTGGTGGGGAATAGCTCATCGAAAGATGGGGTAATACCGCATAATCTCTCAGGAGAAAAGGTCGTAACTGACCGCCGAAGGAGGAGCCTGCGTCCTATCAGCTTGTTGGTAGGGTAATGGCCTACCAAGGCGATGACGGGTAGGGGGCGTGAGAGCGCGATCCCCCACAATGGGACTGAGACACGGCCCATACACCTACGGGTGGCAGCAACCGGGAATCATTCGCAATGGACGAAAGTCTGACGATGCGACGCCGCGTGCGGGACGACGGCCTTCGGGTCTTAAACCGCTTTTCTTCAATGTAGTGTTGGAGGAATAAGCCACTGCTAACTACGTGCCAGAAGCCTCGGTGAAACGTAGGTGGCAAGCGTTATCCGGATTTATTGGGCGTAAAGGGTTTCGTAGGCGATCGGCCGCATCCTCTCTGAAAGCCTCCCGCTTAACGGGAGAACCGGAGAGGAGATGGGTCGGATAGAGTCTTGTAGGGGGTGCTGGAATTCCTGGTGTAGCGGTGAAATGCGTAGATATCAGGAGGAACGTCAAGGGCGAAGGCAGGCACCTGGGCAAGCACTGACGCTGAGGAACGAAAGCTAGGGTAGCAAAAGGGATTAGAGACCCCTGTAGTCCTAGCCGTAAACGATGGACGCTAGCTGCTCCGACTTTATGTTGGAGTGGCGTAAGCTAACGCGTTAAGCGTCCCGCCTGGGGAGTACGGCCGCAAGGCTAAAACTCAAAGGAATTGACGGGGACCTGCACAACCAGTGGAGCGTGTGGTTTAATTCGAGACGAAGCGAAGAACCTTACCTGGTCTTGACTTGCTAGCTGCAGTCCTGCCGAAAGGCGGGAGGCCTTCGAGGGTGCTAGTACAGCTGCTGCATGGCTATCGTCAGCTCGTGCCGTGGGGTGTTGGCTTAAGTGCCGTAACGAGCGCAACCCCCGCTTTGTGTTAAATTTTCACAGAGGACTGCTCTGATTTCTATCAGGGAGGAAGGAGGGGAAGACGTTAAGTCCGCATGGCGTTTATGACCAGGGCAACACACACCCTACAATGCCCATGACAACGGGTTGCGACCTCGCAAGGGGAAGCTAATCTCTTAAACATGGGCTCAGTTCAGATTGTGGGCTGCAATTCGCCCACATGAAGTTGGAATTGGTAGTAATCGCGGATCAGCAGGCCGCGGTGAATACGTTCTCAGGTCTTGTACACACCGCCCGTCAAGTCAGCAAAGTCGGTAGCACCCAAAGCCCCGGTTTTCGGGATTAAGGTGAGATCGGCGATGAGGATTAAGTCGTAACAAGGTATCCGTACTGGAAGGTGCGGATGGATCACCTCCTTTCTAAGGAGAATGGAGTTCCGTAAGGACTCCCTGGAGTACACGGCTCCAGTATATTTCACCCGAGATTTCTTAGGTTTACTCGTATCCGCCAGCCGGCGGAAAAATCTAAGGTTCCTGTCACTTCTTGGTTTTCAAGCTAAGCTTGATAGAACCGAGCTCAGCTCGGTTTTCAAGGGATAAAAAAAATCCCGCTTTAAGGCGGGATTTTTTGGTGAAGAGAAGTATCTGATTTCACTATAGTATACAAAAGTATACTGTAGTAAGAAGAGGCACAAAAAATCCACTGATGAGGTGGGTTTTTTAGTGGTAAGGATCAAATCTGGGTTTATCTGCCTAGGCTGTCTATATACAACTGGTAGCTTTCCTGTAAGAGTTGTTCTGGCTCACAGAACCTTTTGCCAGCCATCTTACGAAGATCATCAAATGTGATTGTCCCTCCTGCTTCCAGTCTCTCGATTAATCTTTCTCGAGTCAGTTCGGCTCGGGAAGTTGGTTCATAAGCTAAAGGGTCTGTTGTTTCCCTGAAGAAACCTAAACTTACTAGATGATTTAAGCCTTCGGTCATTTCTGGACTTTGAGGAAAGTCGACTCCCTCCCCTATATTTCCTCTCGGCCAGGTAAAGCCGTTGAAAATGTAGTCCTGGAATAAACCTTGCTCTTGCTGGAGAAGATAGGCAAAAGCATGAAGCTCCGGATATTTTATATATTGTTTTCCCCAGATACCCGTATCTTTGGCAGCTACCAAAATTAGGACCAGTAAGTCCCGTGATGTGCACGCGGTTTCTTCCCTTTCATGCACGTCCGTTATGGGAAGACTACCTTGTTCTTTTCCTTTACGATTCATCTTAATTTTTACTCAAAAATGAAGTCCCTGGACAGAAAGTTAAGACGAAAGTATCATTTTTAACCGCCTTTGTCAAGTCCGTTTTAGAAGCGTAGTTTTAGTCTAGAATTTTAGTATCTCGAACTAAGAAAATGGAGGGTGAGAGATTAATCTTGCCAGAGGTTAAGGTTTTCCTTTTTCGCTTCTTCTTCGGCGGAGAGGAGTTCTTCTTGGTATTTGAGCTTTTTTCTTTTGGGATAGATGACGACTTTGGCAAAACCGTTTTCGACTAAGGTTTGGTTAAGCATTAGTTGGCCGTTTTGACAGCCTTTTTGGGTAGTGCAAGGGGCCCAAACATAGGCTAAAATCCGGCCGAATTTGTCGTCTTGGTAAGCGTCGTATTCAAGTTTGACTTCTTGGTCTTCAATAAGAGCAATGGTATATTCTAAGGCTTGGCCGAAATAAGGCTCGCCGCGATTGGGGGCATCAACGCCGACTAAACGAATGGTGCGGCCGTTTTTGAGTTCTAAAGTATCGCCATCGATGACTTGGGCGACGACTGCCTGTTGGGGGAAAAGGTTTAAGTTTTGGTAAAAGCCTCCTCTTTCGACGAGTTTGTTAAGGTCTTTTTGCCAATTCCAACCGAGAAGGGAGGCAAGGATAAGACCGGGAATGAAGACGGCGGGGATGCCGAGAGAGACAAGGAGAGATTTGGAAAGGGATTTTTTGGGAGGACGGGGATGTTTGGGCATGAGTTAATTTTAACATTTTCAAGGAAACAAAAAACCCACCTAATCGGTGGGTTTTTTGGTGAGGGGAAAAACTTCTTTTTTGGCATCGTTGCCTTTTTTGGCATCATTACCAAGAAGTTTCTCCCACAGGGATTTTCAGGGTATAGTTGTTACCTCTTGCGTAGTCGCAGCTTGGCGTAACCAGCTAGGCCAGATAGACCACCGCCCAAGAGGTAAATCGTGTTCCACTCGGGGACGAAGGGAACTTCGCCACAAGGCCCAAACGGTCCTTCGGTGCCTTGAGCGAATACTTTTCCGCCGACCCAGATCCACCAAGAGAGTATGGTGCCTTCTTTAGTGGTCTTCTCGACGGAGAAGTTTTGGCCTGGCCCAAGATGGGTATCTCCAGTCTTCGATCCTACCTGGACCGTAACCTCATACGTCCTATTTATCGAAAGGTTTGAGATGCCTTTCGAAAGATGCCACAACCCTGTGGACTCTTCACAATAGAGTGAAGAGGTTAGTCCCAGGGTTTGGCTGAAGGTAAACAGACACCCCGAAGTACTCCAGGCGCCGGACGCATTCCACCGAAACTGCAATCGGTAACTTTCCTCGTACTCACCATTGAATGCGAAGTTTGCGACAGCGCTGAATCCCGAGGTCATGACGTGATTGTCACTGACTCTAATGACTCTCCATTGAGTTCCCTGACCTGTTCCTGACCCGGTGACTAACATCGTCACTGGGTCAATATCGGCGTTTACCCCAGTGCAGACCGGAGTCGGTGGCGGTTCGAAGCTGAAGGTACAACCTTCCGAACTCCATTCACCACCGGTAAACCTGAACTGCAACTGATATTGGACGTTGTGTTCCCCGGTGAAGGAGAAGCTGGCGGTGTTGCCACTGTCAGAATCCTTCACCGTGGCATCAGCGGTCTTGACCACTTGCCATTCATCACCCAGGCCATTACCTGATCCGGTGATCAACATGGTGTTATGATCAATGTCCGCGTTTACCCCAGTGCAGACCGGAGTCGGTGGGCATTCGCAGTTCGTCACCTCAGTGTCTCCAGGATTGGCGAGGTTGACGGTGACTGTGCTGTCGTCATTGAAAGTGATAGTGACAGCACCGTTAATCAACGTGTAGGTGCCATCGCCGCCGGTGGCGTAACCGTTGTAATGAACGGTGTCACCGGTTACCTTGTCAAAGAGGGCACTTCCAGAGACCGTTCCAACACCAGGGATGGTGATGGAGAAGTCCACTTGTCCCCAATCCTTGACGTTGTCCGGCTTGTGGACCATTACGAAGTGGATCCAGATATTGCTGGATACCCCTTCACAGAGAGGCTCTAGACAATCTATATGAGAGAGATTGAGCCTCGCGTCACAGCAAGCTAGACCGCCAACTGAAAGGTTATCTGTTATCCCGCCGTAAGACGCCACTACTTCGTGGACCAAGCATGGCTCGAGCCCAAGCTCTTCGAGAGACCATTGGAAATGGTCCCCACCCTCAGCTGGGCCATTATAGACCTCATCTCCATCGACGGTAACGACCAGCGTACCTGAGCCGTCGACGACGTCGACCCAGAGATCGTCGCAGTTGCTATCCAAGACAGGGTGGCAAGCCAAAACGGTTTGGACGGCAAAGACAAGGAGAATCATGAGCAAGACGACGCCTGTTACCATTCGCCATTTCATTTCCCTACTCCCTCTTTCTTGTTTTTTTCTTCTCACCGTTCGCCATCGAACACTCGTGTTAATACTAATTTCCCTGATTTTCCCTGTTATGTTAAGGAGCAAAGGCTCCAGAAAAAGATTAGCGGCGCTATTGCCGATTGCTCTTCCTTGAGCTTCAAGTTAAAAGACCCTCACGAAAACAACGCTTTTGTTGTTTTTTACTAGGTCTAAGACGGATATTATATCATTTTTGAGCAAGACTTCAAATTCTATAGGATTGAATTAGATATTAGTAATTTGGAATTATGAATTGGTGATTAGGGGTAGATTTGGTTGTCTGATTTTTCCGCTTTTGGCGGAGGAGTTGGATTTGAAGGAGATTCTTTCTTGCCTTCTTTCTGGTAAGAATATCGTTCTCTTGAAACCTTAATTACTTTCGGCCGGTTTTGGTTCTTGGAGACCGGGAGAGGAAGAGTATAGCCCAAGAACGGTCGGGAAATTTGGGCGTCAATCGTTAATTTACTCGCAACCTGAAATTTATCCAATTCCACCAAGTCTTTTTCCGTAAAAACCCCGCCAAACTCTTTTTCTAAAATCCGGCCGTCATCGGCACCGACGACAAAAGAAATCATTGACCCGGCATTACCAAAAATCGCTTTTTGAACCTCCAGGTCAATCTGGGCCATGTATTGGTTGGCTAAAGTTAAATTCAACCGGTATTTTCTTGCCTCAGAAAGAATTTTGATAAAAGAGGTGGTGGCAAAGTTCTGAAACTCGTCAACATAAAGATAGAAATCTTTTCGTTCTTCTTCTGGCAGGGCTTCTCGCCGCATGGCTGCCTGTTGGATTTTGGTAATAATCATCGCTCCCAAAAGAGCGGAATTATCTTCTCCCAGTTTGCCCTGAGAAAGATTAACTAAGAGAATTTTGCCCTCATTCATGATTTCGTCCAAAGTGATGCTTGACTTAGGTCGGCCGATAATCGCCCGAATCAAGGGTGAGGTGACGAACTGACCAACTTTATTCTGAATTGGCGAGATGGCTTCTTTTTGGAGTCTCTCAGGCATTTTTTCAAATTCATCTTGCCAGAAACTGATTAAAACCGGGTCCTTTAATTTAGCCACCATCTTTTCCCGAAAATTTTTATTGGTCAAAACTTTTAAAACATCAACTAATGTGGTGTCAGGCACATTAGTGAGACTCATAACCGTGTTCCGGAGGATATACTCCAATCGTGGTCCCCAGGAATGACCATAAATTTTATTGAAGATGGCGACAATGCCGGAGGTGACGACTTCCGCATCCGCCAGCGCCGTTGTTTCCAAAATATTCAAAGAAAGAGGATTATCCCGGTCCGCCGGGTTGAAATAACAGACTTCATTAATTCGATGAGAAGGAATATAATCGAGAAGGATTTCCGAAAGGTCACCGTGGGGGTCAATGACCGCCACCCCGCGTTTTTTCTTAAAATCATCAATCGCCATGTTGGCAATTAACCAGGATTTACCGGTGCCGGTTTTCCCGACAATGTAGAGATGGCGCCGACGGTCCTTATTTTTAATCCCAAAAGTGAGCATTCGATTTTTGAATTCCGTCCGGCCGATAAAGCAGATTTCCTTTTTCTGATCTTCAGTCAAATTAAGAGAAATGGGAAGGTTTTCCGGAGCTTCAGAAAGAATGGTTCGACCCCAAGCGAGATTAGGAACTTTGATATTTTCACCGGGTAGGTGCCAGAGGCTGGCGAGTTCAGAGATGGAGAAGAATTGGAAATTAGGAGTATAGCCAGCTTGATGATTGAGAATCATTTGTTTAAGCTTGTTTTTTCTAAGGACCTTGGGTTCTTTAAAAACTAAAGCATTGCCATCACCCCGGCCAAAACCAGCAAAAGCCCCGACGAGGGAGTTGAGAAGTGCTTCTGAAGAAGCCATCAGCCGAATACCGACTTTCAAACCTTCTTCTTGAATTTTTTGTTTGATCAGACTTTCACCAGGCAATGATTTTCTTTCGGTTTCGCTAATGACGATCCCTTTATCAATCGCTTTTTGGGCACTGTTTTGCCAGCCGCCAGGCGCTTTTTGGAGAACAAATTGGACTAAAAGTTTGTCGTTTTCATTGGCTTTGGACATGACGGCCAAGATAGGAGAGAGGGGATCAACATCTTTAAAGTCTTGATAAGTCTTAAGCGGATAATAATAAGAGGTTTGTTGGACAATTTGGCCGAAAGCGAGTTTTTCCTTGCCCCATTCCTTCAAATAATCCGGCGATTTGATGAGAACGGCCAGAGGATAGGCACCCAAAATCTGACTTTCAAAAAAGGAAAGCATTGATTCCGGCAGGGTGGCATAGAAATGAATCGCTTGCTGATGGCAGGAAATCTCAAAAATAATTGGCTCCGGTTCTTTTCTTTTAAGCCGAGCTAGAAACGAGGGAGAGGAGAGAGTTTTGGTAAAACCAGAAAAAAGGGCGGCGGCGGCTTCAGGCGTATATTCATTCTCGCGAGGGATCCTGATTTCGAGGACGAGTTTCTTTTCCGGCATAGTTGAAATAATTATAGCACGGAAAAGGGGTTTGTGGTAAAATTGATCCCAAATGGGCCCGTAGCTCAGTTGGTTAGAGCGCCAAACTGATAATTTGGAGGTCTCAGGTTCGAGTCCTGACGGGCCCACTAGTTCTTCTTGACAGTCCAAAAAAAGGTTGTTATAATACCGACAGTTGGGGAGTCAGTCCTACTAAGAATTGATGGAAAGTCTGAAAAAACTAATTCAAAGATTACTTGAGCTTTTACGTGGTAGTTAAAGCTTAATCTTAAAGGACTTGAGAACTGGCTCCGTAAGGAGCCTTTTTCGTTTTTAGACATCGGGGCCGTTAGCTCAATAGGTAGAGCGTCGCTTTTGCATAGCGAAGGTAGGGAGTTCGAATCTCCCACGGTCCACCGCTAGCTCTTTGAAAAGTGAAGAGAACATAGGCAACAGTCTTAAACAGCCTGTTTTTCGCTTAAGGCAGACAGTGGATGACTTGGTAGTAAGAGCCGAGGAAGGACGCGACTGGCGGCGATACTCGTCGGGAAGGAGCCTAGTATCCTGTGATCCGGCGGTTTCCGAATGGAGAAATCCACCCGTAAGGGTACCTTGTACCAATTGGTACAAGGGGGGAACCCGGGGAACTGAAACATCTTAGTACCCGGAGGAAAAGAAATCGAAGAGATTCCGTAAGTAGCGGTGAGCGAAAGCGGAAAAGCCCAAACCCTGCTTGCAGGGGGTTGTAGGATCCTGTATATCCATTCTTTGCGGATAGGAGAATACTTCGGAATAAGTAACCAAAGAAAGTGAAAGTCTTGTATCCGAAATCCAAGAAGAGGTGCGGGACACCTGAGTACCATGGAGAAAAGACTCTGTGAGAATCTGGGGCGACCATGCTCCAAGGCTAAATACTCTTACTGACCGATAGTGAACAAGTACCGTGAGGGAAAGTTGAAAAGAAGGGTTGATGACCCAGTGAAATAGAACCTGAAACTGTTTGCTAACAAACAGACAGAGCTTGTGCGTAGCACAAGAGTTTCCAGTTTAGATTTTTTAATTTCCATCTAGTTTCGAATTTATGAATTTGAAATTTTTAATTGATTGGAAATTGGCAATTTGTTAATTGGAGATTCTCGCGCTGCGCGTGAGTGATGTCGTGCCTATTGAAGAATGAACCGGCGAGTCTTCATTGTCTGTTGAGTCTAACCGAGTCTGACTCGGGGAGGCGCAGGGAAACCAAGTCTTAAAAGGGCGTTTTGGACAGATAGTGGAGCACCCGAAACCGGGCGAGCTTACCATGGTCAGGGTGAACTCCGACTAACGTTGTGAGGGAGGCCCGAACCCGTGTCAGGTGCAATTGGCTGGGATGAACTGTGGTAAGGAGTAATATGCTAATCGTGCTCGGAAATAGCTGGTTCTCCCCGAAATATGTATTGGCATAGTCTCTGGAAT
>Ga0307378_10005779_pt1 | contig 17114 bp, 27 predicted proteins | sample UN1MG_FD_202238 | JGI IMG/M metagenome (GOLD analysis project Ga0307378, IMG submission 202238) | Soil microbial communities from Risofladan, Vaasa, Finland - UN-1 | ecosystem: Environmental > Terrestrial > Soil > Coastal area > Acid sulfate soil | place: Finland: Risofladan, Vaasa | collected... | reverse complement strand
ATATATTTTTGAAACAAAAAAAGTCATAGAATATAAAATAGTTTTTAAATTTTACGATGATAAATCAATCGAACTATTTTTTAAGGATAGTGATAGTTGTGAGAAATATTACGAAAAACTTATAGGAGAATTAACCAATTAATGAAAAATACCTATTTTATATTTATCGCGATTTTTTTAGGGATAATCATAGCTGTATTAGATCATAAAATGACCAATATTGATGAATCTTTTGTCGATAAATATGAAATAGAAAATGAGTATATTGATTAAACAATTTGCTATAAAGATACCATTTTGTTAATTTAGCCAATGATTAAATAACAAAAATTTAAGGATGAATTACATGGTAAATTTAGCCGTATGGTGTCTTTTAGCATTTCCAGTCTCTTTTTTTTTGGGTTACTATTACGCTAGAAACAATCAGTTAGAAAAATATCAAACTACTATCGATGAGCTTTCAGACCTCATTCACATTGTCCAAGAAGACCTAGTTAATCTCCAGGTTCAATTTTCAAATCACTACCAATCATAAATGTTAACTTATTTTAGGGAGTTATTATCGATGGAATCATTCGATATTGCTGTTTCATTTGTTTTGGCAAAAGAAGGCGGTTTAAATGAGAACCCAAAAGATAAGGGAGGAATAACAAACAAAGGTATATCGTTACGCTTTTTAAAATCATTATCTGCCGGTGAGTTAAGAAGTTATGGAATTTTTGTCGGTTATGAAGCCAGCGAAGATGACATTAGAAACTTGACTGAAGAGCAAGCTATTAATATTTACAAAGGTGTATTTTGGGACAATGCGCCTTTTGGAAAGATAAAAAACCAATCTAATTTGAACTACATTTTTGATATGTCGATAAATATGGGCATTAATCCAGCTATAAAATGTGCTCAACGTGCTTGCTGGGCTGTGATGAGGCAAAAAGATATTATTAAAGATGATGGAATTTTAGGGAATAAAACGGTTTCCATGTTAAATCATTGCGGCATTTATTTATTGGCTGCAATGCGCAGTGAGAGAGCGGGTTACTATAAACTTATTGCTGAAAAAGATGAAACCCAGCATACTTTTCTGGAGGGCTGGCTAAATCGCGCATATGGAGGGTAATCACATGAGTTCTTATAGTCTATTAGCAATGGTTGTACCTGTTTTAGAGAAGATAGCCCCAGCAATTGCTGTTCATTTGGCGTCTTATTTTGGGTTAGCGCCTGAAATTGTCACTGAAGTTTTAGCGGGTTATTTGCATGAACAGAAAGAAAACATAGCTAATGGCATTATAGAAGACCCTGATGTTGTGATTAAGTTTGCTGAACTTGAAAAGCAATTAGATGAATTAAGAAATAAAATCAAATAAGTTCTACGTGGAACATCTCATTTGCCCAAGGCAAAAGGAGTTGAGCCAACATTATGTGTTGGCTTTTTTGTAAATCATTTCATTATTGTATGAAATCATAAATTAATCTGATATCATCCATTCCTTTTTTTAAAACAAAGAGGAAATAAACCGTGGCAAGACTACCCGAATATGCAACCAAAAAAGATTTAGAAAAAGCTAAAAAAGAAATGATGAAATTGATTTTTTCTAATTTCAAAGAGCTAAAGAAAGAAATTAAATCAGTGACTCCAAAGAAAAAAATTAAAAAAATAGATAAAAAAGTTTCTGAATAAGGTATATACTATGTCGGCTTATTAAAGCAAGCTAAGTAGCATAACACGTAGTATCCCTGTTTTAAGTGAAACGCGCGGTTACTTCCTAAATTCCCTTAGTGACATTACCGCGCGCGTAGCTTAGAAATCCTCACCTTTAAGATATTTTTCGATCACTTCAACCGTTTCATCAAACCCATAGCACACCACCGCTTTATAGCCTTCCAGGTTTAAATAATCGATCCATTCTTTCTGGCTTTTTGAAACTCTGGCTTTTGAGGTGCGCTTAAGCTCAATATAAAGCCCGTGGTAAGGTTTTTTTGCCTTGGGTATACACAGGTCAGGGACTCCTGCTGAAACGCCCTCACGCTTAAATTTGACGGCTTCTGACATACTTCTATTTCCGCCGTTCGGTATCGCGTAGAATTTTATATTGCGCATCTGCAACCAGGTCGTTACTAACGTCTGCTCTTGATGCTCCGTCAAACAATGATTCTTGGTGACGCCTAAGCGCCTCTTGCGCGTTGGCTTCCATGCCATCTTTGTTTACTCCGTATAGACTTCTTAAAGACATCTCATAACGATCCTTTAATTTCTTATCAAGTTGTTCCCAAGTGTATTTTTTGCTCATAGTTAAGAACTACCTTTTATTTTTGATTCAAAATTGCAAATAAGCTTTTTAAGAGATTTAATTTCTTCTCGAAGCTCTTTGCATTGATTTTTGATCTCGGACAAACTTTGCGCATTATTTTTCTTTAGGTTTCTCAAGGCATCCCCACACTGTTCTTCATATAAATGAATGTTCCTCTGGATAATTTTGTTCAAATATTCATCCAAAACAAAATAGCTCAAATCTTCATCAGGTTTTTTATCATCGAATCTTCCATAATATGTATTAGCTTTATATTCCATTTTAACGCCTTATTTTTTCGCTTAGTTGTCGTTTGATTTCTTTCATCGTCTCTAAACCACGTTCTTTCCCTGTGTGTTTCTCAAAAATAGCTTTAAATGAATCATCATCCTTTCTTGGGTTCTTAAGCATATACTCTTCAAGCAATGGAGAGCAGGGTGCTTGAGATGGAGAACATAAATTAAAATTATCTATGTTTTCTGATTTAGGATTTTGTGTTTTTTTTTTACATCAGGCCCTTCAATCCTATTTTTGCTTTCGGATATTTCCTTGACTTGTAAGCTGAGTTTAACCATTTCATTTCGGCCATCTATTCTTTCTTTTTGATAATATTTTTTGAACAAATGGAATCTGTCATCAGTTGTTCCCATTTTCCACCTATCATCCCCTGCTAGCTTCTTCAAAAGGTGTTCAACTAATGCATTATTTTTATCACCTCGCATCGCAAGTTCAAATGCAGTATCAATATCTAGCATGCCATTATGTTTTTCACAAAGTTCTCTAAACTCAGCCAATGATGGAGGCCATGCAAAGTTAAGCCCAGCCTCAAGTAATGCTGGTTTAATCACATCAACAGAAATACCAGAAAGACCTTCAAACCAAATCTGGTTCCACATTTCCACATCTTCGGAATTTTTGAACAATGAATCATGCTTATGACCCCATTGCATCGAAAATCGTTTATTTAGCATAGCTGCTAATTTTATATCCCATTGCATTTTTTTAATTCCTTTTGAAGATTTTCATTAATCAAGTCTCTACCGGTTTTTGTTCGCTCTCTCGGTATGGGGGTTATATTGTTTGGTTTTGCTCTTCTTAACCAATTTCTGAATGTTGCGTTCCAGTCAATTTTTTTGACGCCATCCCCTTTACACCAATCAATCATCTTCTCAAGTTCATTATGTATATTTATTGATCTTTCTTGTGCAATTTTCTCGTGTGATGAATCGGGTACAAAATCATCAGGAATAGGGTGTGCTCTTTTAATTTGAGGATTGGATTGTTTTTCATCTCCTCTCTTATCTTTTTCTTTTATTTCTATATTATCTTTTATTTTTATATATCTTTTATTTGTAGTACCCGCTTTTGAACACGTGTTGATTCCTACTCGGGTTGAAATCGACCCCAGTAGGTTTTCGTCTATATTGATAAAAGATTCACCATTTAAAACTTCTATATCAAAGTGGGATATTTTTTTGTTATCAGGTGTTCTTACAGCTATATTTCTGATCAAATTGGATTTAGTTAAATAAGAAAAAATCTTTTTCATCATTTTTTCACTGATTCCAAAATTGTTTCGAAGATGAGATTTGATGACTAACCAGTCCTTTGGTTTTGATAATAGATAAACCCAAACAAACCCTGCTTGAATAAATTTTATACTTTGTATAACTTTTGTATTGACCTGCGTATAGGGAATGGATTCACTTGTGACTTGGCTTTTGCTACAAAATTTTTGTATAGACATACTAAAACTCCATTTATGGTTGACCTTTCCATTTTCATAATTATAATATGAACAGGTTTCGGAAAACCGATTGAAAAATATACGCCTAGCTTATAACTAGGCGTTTCCTTAAAACTTCCTAAAATTACTCAATTCAGCAGATAATGTAAATTTTTTATTAATATATTCATTTATTAAAATTAAATGGATTATAAAATTTACTATCTATTTATAACTCTTCATCTTCTCACACTTCTTATATACTTTCTCATCAATTTATTTCTTTTATTATTGATATTTTAAGATCACGATGATATCATTGCTTATCTACTATAACAAGAACGGAATAACAAATATGAACGATGACAATATGAAACAAATGCCGCTGAGGATGGAAAAAGATAATTGGTTGTTTTTAAAGACATTATCTATGAGAGAAGAGCGTTCGATGAACTATTTAGTTAACAAATTTATTTCTAAAGCTAAAGAAAGGGAAGAAAAAAAGGAGGATAAAAAGTTAGCCGTAAACAAAAAAAGAAAGAAGTAATTTTTAAATTGGGCTGTAGGTAAGCGGTGCGTGCCACCTACCTACAGATGAACAAGAATGTCCTAAGGAGACGTATTAATGTTCGAAAACAGTATAGATCAAAATTTACATCATCACCAACAAGAAAATACAAATATTTATTCATTTCATGATTTTCTGCTTACTAAAAATAAAGTGTATTGCCCAATGTGTGAGCATATTCACGAAAATAACACAAACTGCCAGAGGGGTTTCTAATGACTATTCCTAAATTTTTATATGACTCTAGAATTTATAACCTTGTTTCCGATTTGGTTTCGGAAGGTTATGTTAATTATGATGAAATACCCACAGCAGAAAAAGATAATATTGTTATAAAGATTATAGAGGTGTTAGGATCAGATGCATATAATTTGATCATTGGGCATGATGATTTTGATAAAACACTGAATTATTTTTCCAACTTTTTAAAAACAGCCAATCATAATGATGCTTACAATCTTCTCTATCAGATGCGCAAAAACGCTATTGATCAATACGAGTATGAATTGAACAACTTATTTATTGAAATTGTAGAGAATCGAAAAGATGATGAGGTTCGTGAAAAAGGGTTAGTTCCTATTATTTGTAAACAAACCGGTGAATTAAGTTGGGGTCGTCAAATATGAAAGAACATTTAGTTAATGGATTAGCTTTAATCACAGTATTTTTTCTAATAACAATTTGCTTACATTTAACCGTTACTGGAGTTTAATTATGACCGCTCAAGATATTGTAACCACTCAAAACAAAGATGAATTATTATACAAAGTTATTCTAGGTAATGATTTGTCGAGTTTAACACCGATGGAAAAGGTTCAGCATGTCAGAAATATATGCGACAGCATAGGACTCAATCCTTTGACTAAACCTATACAGCTTTTGAAATTCCAAGGCAAAGAAATACCCTACATGACAAAAGACGGTACAGAGCAAATACGCAACAATCATCAAGTTTCAATCATGAGACTTGAAACAGAGATTTTGAAAAATGATTTATATATTGTAAAAGCCTACGCTAGCAAACCAGATGGCAGGCAAGACTGTTCCACAAGTGCTATAAGCTTGTCTAACCTTAAAGGTGATGCGATTGGTAATGCTATGAAGAAGTGTGAAACACAGGCCAAAAGACGAGTTACGTTGTCCATATGTGGCTTGGGTATGCTTGATGAAACCGAAATTGAAAACATACCTTATGAAACCAAGATTAACAATCTTGAACCAAGAATTGAATATAAGAAACCTGAACTTGATGAAGAGTTGCTAGAAGAAACACTTGAAGCTATTAGTCGTTGCATCACAATGGAAGAATTAAAGAACACTTATTTTGCAGCGAGCAAGCACCCCATGTGGCAAGCACATAGAGAAGCTAAAGAGAAAATAGTCTCAGCCAAAGACGAAAAGAAAAAGGAAATTGAACGGTCAGAATTTTTGGCTGATTACGAAGAAGAAAAGGAAGGGACTAATGAAACCACTATATGAGATATCAAAAGAATATCAAAAAGTTATTGCATTAATTGAGAATTGTGATGAAATACTCCCCGAACATTTAGAGATGCTAGGGGAACTTGAAACAGACGCCAAATCTAAAATTGTGAATGTCGGCGCCTATATCAAAAATCTAGAAGAGATTGACAGAGGAATGGAAAATTACATTTCTTCTATGCTTGAAAGACAAAAGAAAATTAACAAAAAGATAAATTCTTTGAAAGAGTATTTAAAGTTCAATATGGAATTGCTTGATTTAAAAGAAGTTAAAACCGAAGAATTTGATATAAAAATACGCGAAAATAATTACGCTTTGGACATTTTAGACGAGAGTTTGATACCTAAAAATTATTATAAAGAAAGAATAAGTGTTTCGCTTGACAGGCAACAGCTTATAAAAGATTTAAAAGATCATATTGGAATAGATGGCGTTCAGTTTATTAAAACAAAATCTATTTCAGTTAAATGAGTTATGACACTTTTTAATTATATTCATGTTACGAACGATGGTAATAATCAACCGTAATTAGAAGGTGTCGCCTTGTTATGCCAGGTCAGGGGATGGTATACCCTAGCGTTACTCCATAGCGTGTTGGCCTGGCAAACTTATTGATAAGGAATTTTATGAGAATAAAGCTTCTGGCTGTAAAAGTTAACGATAGAGCTATCGCATGTTGTCCTGAGACAGGCCGACCTTTGATAGGAACATTGCAGGATAAAGACAAATTAAAGCAATTGATAAAAATTTTAAAAGAGACACACGAAGAATATAAAACTGCAAAAATCATTAAATTATATGAAACCGTCTTGTAAGGAATATAAAAATGGATGAATGTTACCCAGCATTTAAAGAATGGAACTCACTATGTAAACATGAGAATTATAAAGAACATTGTATTGCTTGTAGGATTGACTCAATGTTAAAGATACATGATTTGCAAAGTGTATTGTGTGAGCTTAAGTTGCGAATTAAAAAATTAGAAAACTATGCTAAGCAACAAGATGGTATTAATAAAAAAGTAGAGTCTGATATTCAGTTGATTAATTGTAAACCAAATTTTAAATCAAATAACAAAAATGAATACCTAACATTTGAACAAGCTATGTCCGAACTTAAATCGGGAAACATTGTTAGAAGAAATAATTGGCCATTTTGTGCATGCCTCAAACCTTCCAATGATCATCTTTATTATTTTTATTTATCTGATATGAAATCAAATGATTGGCATGTTGTAAAAGATGAGTCGTAAAAGACCTATTTGTGCATTCCATCTCTACATATGGGATAAAAATATCTTATCTCACAGAGAAAGAAATGGAAAATTGCGTTGTCAGCATTGCGATGAATGTATGAAAATACAAAAAATATTAAATGCAGAACATAAAATCATATGGGAAGAACAGCAGAGAATAAAAAAAATTACTGAACGATCCGCCATAAAAAAAAAGAAGAAAGAAGAGGAATGCAGAATAACGCAGATAAGTGATCATAAGGTTCAATTGATATTGAATCATGGTATGAAAAGTAATCAGATAATAAAGTTTCCAGAAGAAATAGTTCAGCTAAAAAAAGCAACGATGTTAGCTAAAAGAGCCATTTTAAGAACAAAATTAGATAGAAAAAAAGCCAAAGAAAAATACATTGAAGAATTGCTAAAAAGAGAAGAACGAATTATTGCTGCACGAATGCAAAAATATGGCATACGCCCTGATTACTGTGAAATTCATGGAACATTGCATCATCAAGATTTGGTCATGCAAGGTAAGTCTCCATCAGGAATTCAAATATATAAATGCAAAAAATGCAGGAGAGATACCTACAAAAATCACTATGAAAATAACAAAAATGAGATATTAAAAAAACACGCAGAGTATAGGAAAAATAACCCTGAAAAAATTAAAGAATTGAGAGTCCAATACAAGGAAAAAAAACATGGTTAAGATAAATAATATGCGTGAGTTAAGAGAAAAAGTTTTATCAAGTTTGGAAGAACTTGAAAAGGGAACTATTGATATTGCTGAATTGACTACGATTGCCAAAATAAGTGAAACCATAGTGGCAGGTTTAAAATCAGAAATGCAATATTCTATTTTGACCAATAGAATTCCTAACATTAAGTTTTATGAATATGAAAACACTAACGTAATCAGTTATGATACAAAGAAGGCGATTGAACGATGAAAATACCATTTGAGTGGGAAAATTTGATTTATAAAGAATCGGGTTCACAAAGTCTTTCTAGTACTGACAGAGCAAAAGTATATGGCGGATGGATTGTAAATACCCGATTGTTCAATGGTAAAAATGGCCATGAATCAATGGTTTTTATTCCTGATGTTAACCACGAATGGGTTATCGAAAAATGAGCATTATGAAGGTCGTCATAACGATTGAAGAACTAAGTCCAGAGAATTTAAAAACTTTATCCCAATTTATTGTTAATCAATTTGGCGACCATACAATGAAAGCTTTTATCCCATTTGATCCCACGGAACCTGATTCTTTTTACATTCACAATTCACCCAATGAACTCCAATAGATATTGTCTATTAAATAGACATATTATTATATCGTAATTGATTTATTTCCTTATTTGTACAATAATAAACTCATATTATAGTGGCAATTTGTCACTATTTTTCCATGGAAGAAACAAACTCTCAGGAGAGACATAATGGCCGTTACAAGTATTAAAAGAGATTGGGGCGTAGAGCCTGCAATTGTTAGAATGACAAGTACAGACGCTTTAGCTACCGTTGCTGCTGCTGGTTATTTGACAGACGAAGATGCAAATATTCAATTAGCAAACAATGGCGAATGGCAATGGTTAGCCAGTGACATGGTTGCTGTTTATGCTAGTGATGGATGGGGTTTATATACAATCGCTTCTGATTACACTGGTTTAAATCCTTTAACTGCAACAGGCGGCATTTCAAATGTTCTACCTTCCGCTCAAGTTTTAGTTGGTAATGCTTCAAACGTGGCAGCTGCTGTTGCGATGTCAGGTGACGTTGCTATTGATAATGCTGGCGCTACAACCATCCAAGCAGGCGCTGTTGATTTATCTATGCTTGCAGCTGGTGTTGCTCCAAGCCATGTTGTTAAGTTTGCGGGTAAAGTAAATGATGGCGGTGGTTCATCTACTATCGTTCTTCCAGTTGTTGGCTCATTAGCAACTGACGTTGCTATGGCTCAGATAGAGGCAAGCACAGATTTTGTATCAGTCGAAAAAGTAACACCGGGCGCTGATACAGTTACGGTTCAATTGTCTTCTGATCCGGGCGCTGCTACCGTTGTTTCTTATCAAGTATTAAGAGCGTCAGTCTAATCAATTAAAGGAGTTATATTATGAGCGATTACGGAAAAGATGGATCAGTTGAAAATGAAAGTTACTGCATGCCTGGTTGGCAAAAACGAAATGTTGCTGATATGAACCAAAAGATGGGATATCACAACATGTCAGATTTAGCTAATACCAAGCGTCCGCCTACACCGGCTCCAGGCGAAAAAGCCAATCATCAAAATGGACCAAAAGTAGCAAATCCTTCTAAAAACGGAAGAATGTAAGTCATTCGTGAGGTCATTAAGTTAAAATAATTAGTGACCTCATCTTGATATCACTTTATTTTGTGTTATAATTCTCTTGTCTTAAATAATTAGCTAAGGGAATAAACATGCAAAATCATTTTCTTACCGCAATTGCGGTATTAATAACAGCAACTGCGGTAAATTCATATGCATCAACAAACGTCATGTGCCACACGCATTCACTTGAGGCTAGGCACTCCAATGAGGCTCGTGTATTTTCTACCGATCATCAGGTTGTTATTACTAATACGTCAAACACTCCCAAAACTTACAATGTGTTGTATCAAAGCATTGTAGATAACAGTGTCGTGCATCATGTTGATATTGAAGTGATTATCGATCCTGGGAAATCGTTTGCAGACAATCATCAAATTGATACGCCGTTGGTGTTTAAAAACAAACATACATACAATGCGCAATGCAGAACGTTAGTCTATGGCGCTGAGTCAAATGACATCAAAGGTGGTGGATATATAAAAATCACATAACCAAATATAACCAAATAGATGTGCCCATGAGAGAGGATTAACTCACGGGCACGCCTACCTTAAAAAGTTTATGTAACCGCTAATAAATTACCGCTATGCGATTCTACATATAAACTATTTACTAAACTGCTAACATCACTTTTAACTTGAACAAATAAACTATCACCTTGTTCCAGTTCAACTACTCCAGAAAACGATAATCCATATTGGGTTACAAGATTATTAACCACAGCTTCACTTTTTGCTCCAAGCACAACGATTGATGTATCAGCTTTGTAGATGCACATATAGAATTTAGCTTTTAACTCCGTGACTGTTGCACCCCTGACTTGTATGCTCCAGTTGAACATAAAATTACGAGTCGTTGCGCCGTCATACGTTAATGTTGGGGTGCTGTTTCCCGAAATTGTTTGCATTTGTGGCGTCACACCACTGGAATTATCAGCTACGAATCCGCCCGCATCTCCGACCACAGGATAGTAAGTACTCAACACTGTTAACGTTGTGCTAAACCCATTGGCATCTGAAAACCCACCATATGGCTTTAATAAAGCATTGTCGATACCTTCAAAATACCCTTGAACGGTGTCCGCCTCGTATAGTGCTGGATTCCCCACAGGAGTAAAATTCGACGGCGAGTAAGTGTTAGTAACAATACCATCGGCGATGTTTGGAAATTGCAGATTAGTAGCAAGTGTCGCTCCGTTCGAGAAAGCAGGCGTTCCCGGGTATGACATTGCACCGCAGGATAAGAACGTGGCTGCCCCATCCAGCGCCAGAGATGCACATATTGAGTTGTTGAGTACTCCGTTTATGCCCGCTCCGCCGGAATCTGTAAGCGTTAATTGCAAAATGGCACCGCAATTAAACGCAAAAAAATTGACCGTATTTAAGACGCCCGCGTTATTAATGTTTGTAACATTAAACCCTGAGCCCAAGCATGTAACTGATACGTCATTAGATGTTAAATCGTTGGTCGGAATGCCGCTAATATCCGGGCAATTTGCGAAGATAAACAGGGGCTGTACTGCGTTAACTAAGCCCGGCGCTGTTAATACAAAATCACCATCGTAGAACATGTTTTGAAAAATCAAAACGCTCGCTCTATCAGTTGTATAAGTAAGATTAAATCCGGTGCCTGTGAAAGCGCTAAAGTTAGAAAGCGTTGCTATAGAGTTTGTTTCAGTACTCCATGCTGCATCCAAGTTGTACTCGCCCGTTACATTCAACGCGCTTGTATAAATACCGTTACCGGTAATTGAAACATAAGGGCTAATTGTCACATTGCCTGTTACGTTAAAAACCCCGTCCAGTTTAATTACAAATGGATTTGAGGCTGTCGCAGGGTAAGCAACGGCTGCAAGTCTAGCGGCTTCATATGTCAAAAATGGTTTTTGTATCGTACCGTCACCCGTACCATCGTTACCATCTTGAGATACATACAATACTTGCGCTGGAGATGTTCCAGAACCTGCGGCTGCAATTGCGGCATCAATACCCGCCAAATTTGCAGTTACCGAATTAGCATTATATGTTGCTGATGCAACCGGCGTGTAATTAACGGGAGTAAAATTATTATTTGCTACAATACCGTCTGATAAGCTTGGGGTTAAAATATTTGCAGCTTGAGTCGCACCATTTAAAAATGTCGGCGTCATTCCGTATGCCGATGCGTCAAGTTGAGCAATCGAACCAACGCCATCTAAAGTTAAAGAATTCGCAACGGAGCCTTGAAAAAGTACAAAAACACTACCCGCACCGCTGGAAATTGCTGTTATGTCGCCGTAAAAAATTCCCGGTCCGACATTTAGGTTTACACTTGTCGCGGATGTAGAAGTACAACTAATGCTATTGAAAGTCGATTCTTTTGCACTTACGTTAACGTCTTGAGCGATCACATCTTGTGTTCCGACGCCCGCTCCGTAATATATGACATTGTCAAAACCAATTTCTGGATTGTCTACGGCTGTTCCTGTTCCGGTAAGATTAAAATTACCGCCATTCGCATAAATATTTTGAAGAAACAATCGGCTATATACATCGCCTGCATACGTAAAATTATAATCACCCGTAGGCGCTAACTGTATATTATTGATATTACACACTGCGTCAGATGCCAAACCCCAAGTTCCATCAAGCACAATGTCTGCACTTGAGCTAAGTTGAGATGTAAATACGCCGTTACCTTCGATTCCGACAAATGGGCTAATTGTTACGTTCCCAGCTTGCGCTATGAAACCGACAATTTTAATAACATATGGCTGTGCCGCGGTTGCATTAGCAACAGCATCTAATCGCGCCGTTTCATACGTTAAGTACGGTTTCTGTATCGTACCATCTCCGGTGCCGTCGTTACCGTCGGGCGAAACATACAGCACTTGAGCGGGTGAAGTTCCTACGCCACCGCCTCCTGCTAATGCATCATCAATACCTTTCAGGTTTCCGGTAACAGAATTTGCAACATAATTAGCGCCCGCTGTTGGCGTGTAGTTTGCTGGGGTGAAGTTTACGTTAGCTGACATGCCATCAGAGCGATTTATAAGATTGATAGTAGGTGTACCGTTTATAACTGGGGTAACTGTATAACTATCAATATTTAGAGTAAGTAAACCGCCTGTTGTATCTTCTACTTTTAAACCACCTGAGTAATCAGTATTAATAGAAGTATAATTCATGGTTCCAGGCGTGTTAGTAATGTACGTTGTCGCACCGACTACATTTACAGCATTACAAACACCAAATAATGCTCCATCATCAGATTGAACAAGTAAATCACCTATAATCGTGTCAAGATTAAGCGAGAAAGTATGATTATTAAGTGAGTCTGTTTGTAATATAGTTATATCGTTCGGTGCTGATCCAGACCAGTTACCAAAACAATTCGTCACTATTATATTTTGTTGAACGCTTATACCAATCGCATTATTAGCTAATAAAACCGTTGTACCAGAAGTGCTTCCATTAATATTATATTGATAAGCCGTAGCACCATACACATTTAATATTTTTACAATAGCAGCGCCTGTTTGTGTAGCAGCATCAAAATCTAATGTAAAATCATTTTGAAAATCAGAATCATTAAAATTTTCAAATACTAATTGTCCACCACCTGACCAAGTTGCATCAAGGCTTACGTTACCTGTAACAGTTAAACTTGAACTATTACCATTAATATAAATCCACGGTTTTAAAACGAGATTCGTTTCAGTGTAATCACCGGTGTTTATATAAACTAAATAAGGTTTTGTAGCGGATGAATCTGTTATCTGGTTAAGGGCATACTCTATAGTTGAATACGGTTCATTTACTGTTCCTCTGCCGGTGCTATCACTTCCATCTTGCGCCACATAAACCGTTTGTGCGCTACTTACATATAACTTTGGAGTAACTAACCACACGCCGCTAGGTGCTACATTGGTGTCTACTTCAAATTCAAGAAACTCTCCAGGCCGAATGACTCTTAGCGTTGCTCCATCGAAGGTTTCAACAGTAACATCTTCGCTGCCATCATTAGAAATAGATAAACTTTGACCTGCTTGAAGCGATGTAAGTTGAGCCGCTTCTGCAAATCTCAAAACATTTCCAGGCACTAAACAGTCAACACTAATGCTATTAGGCATAGGGTTTGTTAATTGTAAAAAACCTGCCGGAAAACTAGCATCATTATAGATAGCTGAAGCTGCTAGACCGAGACCCATGTTTTGATAAGCCGTTGTTAAGTTAGATGCATCAGAAAGATTATTCGCTTTTTCTAAATAGGGTCCTGGAGTTACTCCACCACTATCTGGTATTAATGAATTAAAATCTGATGAAACAGAATAAATATCTGAACCATCTGATGCATAAACTAAAACTGAATCGCTAGGATCCCAGTTAAATGCACCTTTGTTAATTTGTTCAATATTGGCAGATTGAGAAAATAAGTAACCAGTCGTTTCAACAGCAGCTAAGGTATCGGTAGTGCTGATACGAACTATTGAAGGAGTAATACCCCAGTCCCTCTTGATCGATGTTATGCCCATTATAAATTCCTTTAATGATTAATTATTCTCAATTGCCACAATATGATTATTTATGCTGTTTTTCGCTTCAATAACAACGTATATAAATCTTTTTTCGTGTCTTTGGTATCAGACGTTGTTGAAGAACTAATCGAACCTTCAACTGTCCATCCATCAGCTACTTCAATTGCTAATTGCGCATTCAAATCAGCCATGGTTGATGCTTCTAACCCTTTGTATTCTATTGCTGCCATTTTTACATTCTCCTAAAATACTTCATTCATTTTTAACGCTACTAATACAGTACTTCCGGCACCTGCGGCGTTGCTGATAGCAGAACCCATCGTACCATCGGCGCCTAACCCCGACACAACTCGACCCGCCACGGCTCCTGATTTCTCTATTGGGTCGCCTGAGGTAATAACACCATTTGCAATACATGGGACTACACGCAACCCGTATACTTCAATTTCAACCCCTCCTGCTCCAGCTGCTGTTGCTGCAACACCTATGATCGGCGTACTATCTGGATCAGCCGGTTGTAATTCATCAACTTGAAAGGGTGTAGTAGTAGCTTTTAAAATAGACCCTACCGCAATTGGATTGTTGGATAATATTCTTACACGTGGTGTTGGAACCGTTGCAGTAGTTGTAATGCGAGTACTGTATAAAACGTTTTGTTGTACTGTAACATCATTATTAACTGTTAAAGGTAACGCAAAAGTTGCGGTATTTAAATCATAATCGATTCTAAAAGCTGTCGCGCTTCCTACGGAACGTATTGTGAAGTTACCGCCCGTTTGATCCTCATTGAATAGTACCGTTCCTGTTGCTTGTGTAAATGTACCTACGTCGACGATACGTTGGTCGTTATGTCTTTCCCCAACAAATACTAAAATCTCATCTAGCAAACCGCTATAAGTAAAATACTCTCTATTTACCCCTCCCGTTCTTGCTTGCCATCTACAAGTAGCATTTTCAGCGCCAGGAGTCACACCATCCGCTTGCACGACATAATTAGCGTATTGAACAGTAGTACCAGCTGAGTTATAGCAAAAATTCGCTTCTTGCACGACTACCGCGCTAGGTCCGACAATCGCTTCCAATCGCGTATTAATAATTGGAGTGATAGCTGCGGATGCAGAATTGAATTCTAGTGGCTTAGCAGTTGATGAAGAAACAATTTTTCCTGTTCCAGCGTCATAAGCGTCTTGGAGTGTTCCGCCTCCGCCCGTGATAGTAACATTACCCGCTGCTGTTAATCTGCCATTCGCATCAACGGTAAATGTTCCAACTTCAGTAGCTGAACCGTAAGAGCCAGGCGTGACCGCCGTGTTAACTAAAGTAGGATTTGGATAAGTTCCTGTCAAATCCCCACCTGCGGCACCACCTGGTGTAACACCAGTAATGGTCGTATTACCTGCTGCTGTTAGTCTACCCTTAGCATCAACTGTAAAGGTTCCAACTTGTGTAGCCGACCCATAAGACGCAGGAGTAACAGCAGTATTAACTAATGTAGGATTAGGATAGGTGCCAGTCAGATCTCCACCAGCAGACCCACCAGGCGCAACCCCAGTAATGGTTGTGTTTCCAGCAGCAGTCAGACGTCCTTTGGAATCAACTGTAAATGTGCCTACCTGCGTTGCTGATCCATAAGAAGATGGAGTCACTGCGGTATTAGCTAGCGTCAACGCTCCACTTGAAATAATGGTAGCATCGCCGCTCATGGTTACTGTTTCCCATGCTGCGCCATCACCGGCTAAAATATTGCCTGACACGGGCGCGGTATTGCCAAGTGAATTTCCGTTAATTTGAGATACAGTTGGATTAGGGTAAGTTCCGCTTAAATCACCACCAGCGGCTCCCCCTGGAGCTACGCCACTGATTGTTATATTTCCCGCTGCGGTTAACCTACCTTTAGCATCAGCAGTGAAAGTCCCAACTTCGGTGGCCGAACCATAAGACCCTGGTGTAACGGCAGTATTAACTAAATCAGGATTTGGATATGTACCTGTAAGATCGCCTCCAGCAGGTCCAGTAGGAGCTACCCCTGTGATAGTTACATTAGATGCTGCTGTTAGTTTTCCTTTAGCGTTAACCGTGAACGTACCAACTTCGGTAGCTGAACCATAGGATCCTGGTGTAACTGCTGTATCTGCTAGCTCTAAATCAATACCATCTAGATTTCCTGTGATGGTAGAAGCACCATATCCCCCACCTGCTGTAGGTGTGTAATTAACAGGAGTGAAGTTATCATTAGCTTCAAGATTGTCTGAACTTAAATCAACAGATCCATACATCCCATTCACGCTGTAGACTTCAGGATTAAAAAGCCATGTTCCAGCTGGTGTTGCATTTGTTTCTAATGCAAATAAAGCTCTTTCATTATTCGCCATGACAATAATGCTAGCACCTGTCGAATCCCCTATATCAACGCTTTCTGTACTTCCTGTGATTTGAATAACAGGACCATTTGATAAAGTTGGGCTGTTAGCATCATTCGCGATAGGCAATCTAATTTGATAACCTGGCGTTGTAACAGTCGCAATAATAAAATTAGCATTAGGATTTGTAATCTGATAAATACCAGCAACAAAATCACCATCATTGATTAGTAATGTACTTCCAGAACCCAACCCTAAATTTTGAAATGAAGATAATGTATTACTAACATCTGATAGATTGTTAGACGTTTGCAAAAAGAACGAAACATCTTCAACCGCAGCCGTTCCCAATCCAAGGTTTGTTCTAGATGTAGGTACACTAGTAACATCTGATAAATTATTGGATTTTTCTAAATAAGGTCCAGGAGTTACGCCCCCACTATCTGGTATTAATGAATTAAAATCTAATGAAACAGAATAAATATCTGAACCATCTGATGCATAAACTAAAACTGAATCGCTAGGAGCCCAGTTAAATGCACCTTTGTTAATTTGTTCAATATTGGCAGATTGAGAAAATAAGTA
>Ga0307378_10005777_pt1 | contig 17115 bp, 9 predicted proteins | sample UN1MG_FD_202238 | JGI IMG/M metagenome (GOLD analysis project Ga0307378, IMG submission 202238) | Soil microbial communities from Risofladan, Vaasa, Finland - UN-1 | ecosystem: Environmental > Terrestrial > Soil > Coastal area > Acid sulfate soil | place: Finland: Risofladan, Vaasa | collected... | reverse complement strand
CCGGTGACCGACATCCGCAACATGTGGAAAGACGGCGAGGCGACCAAGCTCGTGGGCGGCACGCGCAACGTGGTATACGACCACAAAGGGACGGTTTCGTGCGTATGCATGGCCACCGGCGAGCAGCGGCAGATGGCCTACGGCGGCTTCGAGAAGGACCGCAACACGCTGAAGTATCTGTGCCCCGCCCGGCACTACGGCATCAAATGCCCCGCCATGGGCCAATGCCACGTCAAGAACTGCGTGCGGATCAAGCTGGACGAAGGCCGCCGCGTATTCACGCCGATGGCCCGCTCAAGCTACACATGGGAGCGAGCCTACAAACACCGCACGGCAGCCGAGCGCGTCAACAGCAGGCTGGACGTATCATTTGGTTTCGAGCAACACTTCATCCGCGGACAGAAGAAGATGGCCCTTCGCTGCGGGCTGGCCCTCATAGTGATGCTGGCGGTGGCAGTGGGGCGCATCAAGGAGAACCAGGAGGAGCACATGCGAAGCATTGTCTGGGCGGCCTGACGGCCGCCGCAGGGCGCGACTGGAGGGACGGATGCGGGGACGGTGCGCCCGCACCAGGCATTTCGGGCCGCCACGACGTTGAAGGCCGGCTTCTGCGGCTCTCGGACAGCCAATCGCAACTCAGCGCCAACGCCGCCGCCGGAGGAATTGGGCTGCAACGCAAATGGCTCACCGCCGTTTCTACTCGACATGATTGGCGAGTCGACGTAAGACGGTGGCACGCTGAGCATCGACGAAGGCTTGATGCCCCTTTGTCGGTTCCTGTTGGCTTTTTGCTTGTTTTCTTGGATTGCCCCTGATATAATCAGCGCCCTGTGAGATTAGATAAACGGCGGCGGCTCTGCCGGAGCTGGGGACTATGCAAGAACAAGAAAGATGGCTGTCGGTCGAGGAGATTGCCGCTCACTTGGGCGTCAATCGAGACACGATTTACAAGTGGATCGAGCGCAAGCAGATGCCCGCCCACAAGCTCGGGAAGCTCTGGAAGTTCAAGGTTTCCGAGATCGATGAGTGGGTCCGAGCGGGCAAGGCAGCCGAACCGCTTTCAGACGCGGAGCAGCCGGACAACAGAAGCGATGAGTGAACCGAGGACAGTATGAGCAAGCTCGAAGAACTGACCCCCAACGCCGCCGTGCGTGGCATCCTGCCGGATGCCCTTGCCACGGTTGTCAGCGTCCAATGGTTCGGTTCCGAGGCATTGGAGCTTACCTATAAGTCACCTTCCGGCAGAGTGGCCAACGAATTGCTGTACCGGCACGATGAGGCCCGGTTGGAGGTCGTCGCACAAGGACGACCGTGGAGTTTTGACGGCGATGGTGGCCTCTTCCGCTTGGTGTCCGAAGCGAATCGCATCCGGCTGGCGCACCTCTTCGATCCTGTTCTGGCCGTGCATACATCAGTCTTGGAACCACTGCCGCACCAGATCACTGCCGTCTACGAAGTGATGCTGCCACGACAGCCATTGCGGTTCCTGCTGGCCGACGATCCCGGTGCGGGCAAGACGATCATGGCTGGCCTGCTCATGAAGGAGTTGATCGCCCGTGGCGATCTCCATCGCTGTCTTGTCGTATGCCCCGGCAGTCTCGCCGAGCAGTGGCAGGACGAGCTCTACCGGCGGTTTCATCTCCCCTTCGAGATTCTGACGAATGACAAGCTGGAAGCCGCCAGGACGGGTAACTGGTTCATGGAGGCGAACCTCGTCATCGCGCGACTCGACAAGCTTTCCCGTAACGAAGACGTTCAAGACAAGCTCAGAGCACCAGATTGCCGGTGGGACCTGATCGTCTGCGACGAAGCACACAAGATGTCGGCAAGCATTTTCGGTAGAGAGATTAAGTACACGAAGCGTTACAGGCTTGGACAGCTTCTCTCCACCCTCACTCGGCATTTCCTGCTAATGACGGCAACGCCACACAATGGGAAGGAAGAGGATTTCCATCTCTTCATGGCTTTGCTTGACGGTGATCGATTCGAGGGACGTTTCCGCGATGGTGTTCATGTATCCGATGTTTCCGATCTGATGCGTCGGATGGTGAAGGAAGGACTCCTGAAGTTTGACGCGACGCCGCTGTTCCCCGAACGCATCGCGTATACGGTCCCCTACAAGCTCTCGGACGCAGAGGCCAGACTCTACAAGGAAGTCACCGACTACGTGCGAGAGGAGTTCAACCGCGTCGAGGCACTCCAGAACGACAAGCGGGCTGGGACAGTTGGCTTCGCGCTCACCATCCTGCAGCGCCGTCTGGCCTCTTCCCCTGAGGCCATTTACCAGTCGCTTCGTCGCCGTCGCGAGCGCTTGGAGAGCAAGCTACGCGAACTTGAGTTGCTGCAACGCGCCAATGGAGTTGCGGCAGTGATTGCTACAGGTAATCCTGAACTGGATGCCGAAGATGTAGAGGACCTGGAGGACGCACCGGACAACGAAGTCGAGGCGACCGAGGAGGATATTCTCGACCAGGCAACCGCCGCTCGCACAATCTCGGAACTCAAGGCGGAGATCGATACATTGCGGCGCTTAGAGGCACTAGCCATCAGGCTTCGCCTAACCGGCGAAGACCGGAAATGGTGCGAACTGGCAAAGTTGCTGGGATCCGTATTCGCAGTGAGCGCAGCCACCAGCGAGATTGCGGAGGCGACTGTCAGCTACCGTTCTGGCTCAGTACCGCCACCGACACCATCTTCGCACCAAAAACTGGTGTTGTTCACCGAGCATCGCGATACCCTCAACTATCTCAAGGACCGAGTCTCGACGCTCCTTGGCCGGAAAGAAGCGGTGGTACTGATCCATGGAGCGATGGGCCGCCAGGATCGGATCAACGCTCAAGAGGCATTCAAGCACGATCCCCAGGTACAGGTGCTTCTGGCGACGGATGCGGCTGGCGAAGGAATCAATCTTCAGCGCGCCCATCTGATGGTGAACTACGACTTGCCCTGGAATCCGAACCGCATCGAGCAGCGCTTCGGCCGCATCCACCGCATCGGGCAGACCGAGGTCTGCCATCTCTGGAACCTCGTCGCTGAGGAGACCCGCGAAGGTGATGTGTACCGCACCTTACTGGAGAAGTTGGAGCAGGCGCGGCAGGCACTCGGCGGCCAAGTGTTCGACGTGCTGGGTAAACTGCAGTTCGAAGGCAAGCCGTTGCGGGATCTGCTGATCGAGGCGATACGCTACGGGGAACGCCCCGATGTTCGCGCTCGCCTGACGCAGGTCGTCTCCAACGCGTTCGATCCCACGCAGTTGCAGGACTTGATCGAAGAACGGGCGATTGCGCACGACACGATGGACGCTTCGCGAGTGTTTCGCGTGCGTGAGGAAATGGAACGCGCTGAAGCGCGGCGGCTACAGCCCCACTATATCGAGTCCTTCTTCATGGAGGCCTTCCGGCGGCTGGGCGGTTCGGTCAAGCAGCGTGAACCGCGTCGTTACGAAGTCACCCGCGTCCCCGCACCCGTTCGTAACCGTGATCGCCTGATCGGCGTTGGCGAGCCGGTGCTGCCTCGATACGAGCGGATCGCCTTTGAAAAGAATCTTGTCGCACCGCAGGGCCAGCCGTTGGCAGCGTTCCTGTGCCCCGGTCATCCATTGCTAGACTCCACCATCGACCTCACGCTTGAACGTCACCGCGACCTGCTGCGAAGGGGCGCGATTCTGGTGGACGAGCGCGACATGGGGACCTCGCCAAGAGTGCTCTTCTACCTGGAGCACGCAATCCAGGACGCCAGCCTCACTCGAGCCGGCGACCGGCACATCGTGTCCAAGCGCATGCTCTACGTCGAACTCGACGCCGAGGGCAACACGCGGCACATGCAGTACGCGCCGTATCTGGACTTCCGTCCCCTCGCCGAAGATGAGCCAGACGTGGAGGCCCTTCTCGCTCGTCCGGAGTGCGCGTGGATAAACCGGTCTTTGGAGCTTAAGGCCCAAGGTCATGCCGTCGCCCAGGTCGTCCCGGAACATCTGGCCGAGGTCCGGGCTCGACGCCTTGATCTGATCACCAAGACGGAGGCCGCTGTTCAGGACCGGCTCACCAAGGAAATCAGCTACTGGGACCATCGCGCCGAGCAGCTCAAGCTGCAAGAACAGGCGGGCAAGCCGAATGCTCGCTTGAACTCCGATGAAGCACGCAAACGAGCCGACGCCCTGCAGGCCCGCCTGCAGAAGCGGCTGGAGGAACTCAAGCTCGAAAAGCAGATCGCTCCGCTGCCGCCGGTGGTCATGGGCGGCCTGCTGGTCGTCCCTGCGGGTCTCCTTGCTGCGATGAAGGGGGCTTCCGCTGCGGTCGGGCCGCAGAACGCTGTGGATACACAGATCTCTGCCGCAAAGGCGCGGGCGATAATTATGCAGGTCGAGCGCGACCTGGGGTTCGTGCCAACCGACCGCGAAACCGAGAAGCTCGGCTACGACATCGAGAGCCGCATCCCTGGCACCGGAAAGCTACGTTTCATCGAGGTCAAAGGCCGAGTGTCCAGCGCGGCGATCATAACGGTGACCAAGAATGAGATTCTGTACTCGCTGAACAAGCCTGATGACTTTATCCTGGCCATCGTCGAGTTCGACGGCGACGCGCACCGTGTTCACTACGTGCGTCGTCCTTTCCGGCGCGAACCGGATTTTGGCGTGACCAGCGTGAACTATGCCTTTGCGGAACTGCTGGCGCGGGCGGAGGTACCGCGATGATCCACTACCTGCCGACAATCCGCAGCGACCAGAATGGGTACGACAACCTTGCCGATCTGGCCAAGGCCACGGCCAAGCTCACCGTTGATCGGCTGGAGTTGGACTTCTCACGGGTGAGCTTTTTCGACGCGAACATGGCGGCTCCGCTTGGGGCCGTGTTGGCGGGCATTGCGGATCGCTTCAATGCCGTGGAGATCGTTAACGTCCCGCAGATGGTCGAACGCATCCTGCGGAAAAACGGCTTCCTGACGCAGTTCCGCTATCTGCCGCTCGAAGACAGCAATCGAACGACCATCCCCTTCAAGCGTCTGCAACGATCCGATGAGGGGCTGTTCGAGGAGTACCTGCAACGCCATCTCAAGGGCAAAGGCATACCGCGCATGACCGATGGTCTGGGCAAGGTCTTCAAACAGAAGCTCTTTGAAGTCTTCCAGAACGCTGTCATCCACTCTGAATCCGAGCTTGGGATCTTCGTGTGCGGGCAGTTCTTCCCCCAGAAGCAGAAGCTTGATTTGACCATTGCGGATGCTGGTATAGGCATCCGTGATAATGTGCGTCGCTATTTCAAGGGCGTGAAGATCGGATCGGTCGACGCGATCCGCTGGGCTCTTAGAGAAGGCAACACCACGAAGAAAGGGAAGCAGCCGGGCGGGCTCGGCCTGAAGTTCCTGCACGATTTCGCATGGCTCAACAAGGGCCGTATCCACATCGTGTCGCGCTTCGGTTTCTACGAGTTCAACGCAGGCCAGGAGTCCTTTGCCAAGCTGGAGAACGACTTCCCCGGCACGACGGTGACTCTTGAGGTCAACACGGCCGACACGTCGGCCTACTGCCTCGCGTCGGAAGCATCACGCGATGGCATCTTTTGAATGAAATGAGGTGACGACATGAAGACTCCAGTAATCGTTCGGATATTCGACATTGTTGGAGGGCCGCTATGCGTCTCCGCTGATGACGGCCAGCGCGTCCACGACAAGATCGTCCCGCTCCTGCGCGACGGAACGCCGGTCGTGCTTTCGTTCGAGCAGGTCGAGACGCTGATCTCCGCCTTCCTCAACGCGGCCATCGGGCAGCTCTATGGCGAGTTCCCTGAAGACCGTATCCGCGAGTTGGTCTCTGTCCGCGACATGGACGAGGAAGACCAGGCGGTGCTGAAGCGCGTGGTCGACAACGCCAAGACCTACTTCAAGGCCCCGAAGGAATTCGATCAGGCGTGGAAGGAGGAGGTGGGCGATGAGGAATAAAGCACACGACCTCTCTGCCTACGCCTTCCAGAAGGAAGAGCCGTTCCTGCTGGATGCGAACGTCTGGTTGTATCTGTTTCCAGCGCCATCCGGTTCCGCAGCCATATTCGCTCCCCAGTACTCGGCGGCATTCAAGAGCATGTTGACGGCCAAAGTGCGGCTGGTGATGGACGCGATGGTGCTCAGCGAGTACCTGAATCGGTACTGCCGCATCGAATGGAGCGCCCTCCACAGAGCGACGGAGCCGGACTTCAAGCGATTCCGCAAATCGGCGACTTTCAGTTCGGTTGGCCAGGGTGCAGCGACCTATGCGCGCAGCATGCTGAAACTCTGCACCTGCCATGACCATCCTTTTGCTTCGGCAGATGTCGCCCGCGTGCTGACAGACTTCGAGGCGGGATCAAATGACTTCAATGACGGCCTGCTCGCGGAGACCTGTCGTCACCACAACTGGAAACTTGTTACCAACGATGGCGATTTCACCGCTGGCGGAATCGACGTGTTGACCACGAACCCCAAACTCCTGGCGGCGTGCCCATGACAATCCCATACAGAAAGAAGCTCATCGAGGTGGCCCTGCCGCTGCCGGAAATCAACGATGCCTCGGCGTATGACAAGATGCCAGGTATCGGGCCACATCCAAAAGGTATTCACCAGTGGTGGGCTCGGCTGCCCTTGCCGACGGCACGGGCAGTCTTGTTCGCATCTGTTGTGACTGATCCCTCTGAGAATCCCGACTGGATGGACAAGGGAATTCAGGAACAAGACGCTGAACGTGAAAGACTATTCGGGATCATAAGGCGGCTGATGCAGAAGAAACTGCATGAGCGGCCAGATGTTTATGAGGAAGCCCGCTCGGAGATGCTCAAGCACTGCGACGGCAAGTTGCCGCCTGTGCTCGACCCGTTTTCCGGCGGCGGCTCAATCCCGCTGGAGGCGGCACGGCTGGGCTTTGAGGCCCACGCTGCCGACCTCAACCCCGTAGCGGTGCTGCTTAATAAATGCAACTTGGAACTGGTTCCGCGCTGGCTCAACCATCCGCCAGTGAATCCCGATGCTCGGAAGAACAAGTTGCGCATGAACGAATGTCACGGCTCGCGAGGCCTTGCCGAAGATGTGCGACACTACGGCCGGGTGGTATTGGAGCAAGTCCGCAAGAAGATCGGCCACCTTTATCCCAAGGTGCATATCATCCAGGAGGAAGGAGGCTCATGGCGGCATGCCACACGGGAGGAAATTAACTCAGGCAAGCGCAGCATCCGGGAGGCTGAAGTTATCGCATGGTTATGGGCACGGACCATCAAGAGTCCAAATCCCGCCGCGAAAGGCGCGCATGTGCCGCTGGTTGGCAGTTTCTGGCTGTCCTCCAAGAACGGAACCCTTGCCTGGCTCCAACCAGTGGTAGACCGCATGAGCGACTCTTGGCGATTTGAAGTGAAAACGGGTACACCCCATGATAGAAAAGCCCTGAAGCAAGGTACGAAACTTGGTCGAGGAGCACAATTCCGCTGCATCCTAACGGACACTCCAATTCCTGAAGAGCATGTCCGCAAGGAGGTTATAGCGAAGAGGTGTGGCTTTGCCCTAACCGCCATCGTCGCAAACATAGGTCGTGGCCGCGTTTATCTTCCCGCCGACGAGCGGCATTTCTCGGTGGCAACCGGGATAGCGCCGCCATCCTCCGTTCCCGACGAGGATATGAACGAGAAGGATCCGAATCTCATCAGCGGAAGAGGATATGGCATCAAGAAGTGGGCGGAGCTCTTCACTCAGCGGCAGTTGACGGCGCTGGTGACGTTCAGCGAATTGGTGCGTGAGGTGCGGCAGGACGTGCTAAAAGACGCCCAAGACGCTGGCCTGTCGTCCGAGGACGCAGAGGAGTACGCGAAGGCCATTGCCACCTTCCTCGCGATGGGACTTGACCGGTGCGCGGATTTTAGCAATGCCTTGTGCCGTTGGACAGCTGGTAACCAGAAGGTGATGAACCTCTTTGGTAAACAAGCTATCCCGATGGTCTGGGACTTTGCCGAAGCGAACCTTTTGGGCGACTCCGTGGGTGCTTGGAGTACATGCAGCGGTTATGTCGCGAATTGCATCGAGGTGATAGGAGCGTCGGGATACAAGAACGGCAGTGTCAGGCAGGTTGACGCGGCAAGCGCCTGGGACGATCTTCGCGGCGTTCTGGTAAGCACCGATCCGCCGTATTATGCCAATATTGGCTATGCGGCGCTCTCCGATTTCTTTTATATCTGGCTGCGGCGGACCATAGGTGACCTTGCCCCGACCCTCTTCAGGACCATCATGGTGCCGAAGGAACCGGAACTCGTGGCCGCGCCGGAGCGCTTTGATGGCGACAGAGAAAAGGCCCGTGAGCACTTCGAAACGGGCTTTCGCAAGGTCTTCACTGGATTGCGTGAGAAGATGGATCGGCGCTTTCCGCTGACGGTCTATTATGCCTATAAACAAGAGGACGAGGAGGCATCTACAGACCAAGATGAGGCCGCCGAAGGACCGGCTGGCAATGGTGTGGACTTGACTACCGGCTGGGAGACGCTACTGGAAGCGCTACTAGGAAGCGGTTTCCAGATTACGGCCACGTGGCCCGTCCGGGCGTCACAGCAATGGCGAATGGTGGCAATGGGCACGAACGCACTCGCCTCCTACATCGTTCTAGCCTGCCGACCCCGAACGGGAGACAAGCGGATCGGTCGCGCAGCGTTCATCGCCGAGCTCAAGCGCGTGCTACCGAGCGCCTTGCACCACCTCCAGCAGGGCAACGTAGCGCCCGTGGACTTCGCGCAAGCCGCCATCGGCCCCGGCATGGCGGTCTTTTCGAAGTACAGCGCGGTGCTGGAGAGCAGCGGGAACCCTATGTCGGTGCGGACTGCTCTGGCTCTGATCAACGGAATCAAAGACGAGCTACTCGGCGAAGCTGTCGAGGAACTCGATAAGGACACCCGCTGGGCCATGACCTGGTTTGCCGAGACCGGCTTCGAGTTTGGCGAGGCGGGCAAGGCGAACCTGCTGGCCAATGCGCAGGCTACTGCGGTCAATGCACTGGTCAACGCCGGAATCGTCGAGGTCAAGGGCAACCTGGTGCGCCTTTACCGACCCGAAGAACTGTCTGGCGACTGGGAACCGCAGACGGACAAGCGCCTCACCGTGTGGGAGATGACGCATCACCTGATCCGTGTCTACTTTCACGAGAAGAAGGGCGAGGTCGCTACTGGCGACCTCCTGCGCAAGCTGGGCACGAAGGCGGAAGTTGCCCGCGACCTGGCCTACAAGCTGTTCACGGTCTGCGAGAGCAGGAAGCGAAGCCAGGAAGCCCAGGCCTACAACGCACTGGTCATGGGTTGGCCGGAATTATCGCGCTTGGCGCGAGAACCAGCCAAGAAGACCACAACTAGACCGCAGTTGCCGGGAATGGAGTAATACATGGCAATCACCAATCACGAACGTGTCGGCAAGATGCTGGAGCTCCTGACGACTGGGCTGCAGCCGTTCGTCGAGCGTGAACTCAAAGCGAGCAATGTGCCAGACTGGTTCCCAGAGACTAAGAAGACGCTGGCGGACAATCAGCTTCAGCTTTCCGGCACGCCCGACAAGCCACACTGGGACGCAGCCGCTATTCTCGTGACGATGTGGAACCAGTGGAACACTGTCTTCCGCAAGACGCTCGGCCAGGCGGAGCGGACGCTGGTCAGCGAACTCCGCGATGTGCGCAATCGCTGGGCGCATCAGCGGCCATTCAGCACCGATGATGCCTACCGCGCCCTCGACAGCGCGGCCCGGCTTCTGACTGCAGTGTCTGCCACGGAAGCGAGCGATGTCGACAAGATGAAGATGGAGCTTCTTCGCGTGCGATTTGACGAACAGGTACGCACCGAGAAGCGCAAGGCCGCCGGCACGACCATTGAGACCCAGGCCCAGGCCGGTCTGAAGCCGTGGCGGGAGGTAGTTCACCCGCACAAGGACGTGGCCAGCGGCAAGTATCAGCAGGCGGAGTTCGCCGCCGACCTTTGGCAGGTCCACATTGGCGAAGGTTCAGACGAGTACCGCAAGCCGGCGGAGTTCTTTCGGCGCACGTATCTGACTGAGAGTCTTACTGGACTACTGGCCAGTGCCGCGCAGCGTTTGACCGGCACCGGGGGCGATCCTGTCGTGCAGCTTCAAACCAACTTCGGCGGCGGCAAGACGCACTCGATGCTGGCGCTGTACCACATGTTCTCCGGCACACCGCACGGTGACCTGCTTGGCGTGGACAGCATTCTGAAGAAAGCGGACGTGGAGAACCTGCCGAATGTCAACCGCGTGGTGCTGGTAGGCAACAAGATTTCACCCGGCAATCCGGTCACCAAAGAAGATGGGACGATGGTGCGAACGCTTTGGGGTGAGATGGCCTGGCAGTTGGGCTTTGCCAAGGGCGGAGCAAAGGAGGCCAAGCGAGCGTTTGCGCGCGTGGCAGCGGATGATGAGAAAGCCACCAGCCCCGGCGATACAATGCGGGCGCTCTTCAACGACTATGGCCCGTGCCTGATCCTGATCGACGAGTGGGTGGCGTATGCCCGGCAACTGCACGACCAAGGCGATCTGCCCGGCGGCAGCTTTGAGACCCATTTCACCTTTGCCCAAGCGCTGACAGAATCGGCCAAGCTGGCCAAGCAATGCCAGCTAGTTATCAGCTTGCCCGCTTCCGATACCACCGGATCGCCGCACACTCTGTCGGATGATATTGAGGTCGGCGGTGAGCGAGGGCGAACCGCACTGGATCGCCTGCGGAACGCGGTGGGCCGTGTGGAGTCATCATGGCGTCCGGCAAGTCCCGAGGAGAGCTTCGAGATCGTCCGCCGCAGATTGTTCGAGACGATGGTCGATAAGGCGCAGTTCGTGGCCCGTGACACGACCGCGAAGGCGTTCTTCGATCTGTACCGGACGCAGCAGCAGGAGTTCCCCCAGGAGTGCCGTGACAGCGACTATGAGAAGCGGCTGAAGGCCGCGTTCCCGATTCACCCCGAGGTGTTCGACCGCCTCTATCAGGACTGGTCGACGCTGGTGAAATTTCAGCGCACGCGCGGCGTGCTGCGTTTGATGGCATCTGTGATCCACAGTCTGTGGGAGAAGGGAGATCGAAGCCCGCTCATTCTGCCATCCAGCATCCCGATTGACGATCCTCGCGTGCAGTTCGAACTCACGCGCTACCTGTCGGATAACTGGGTTCCAGTGATCGAGAAAGATGTGGATGGGCCTAATTCCCTTCCGCTTCGGCTCGATGGCGAGACCCCGAACCTGGGCAAATACTCTGCCTGCCGCCGCGTAGCAAGGACCATCTATCTCGGCTCCGCTCCCACGGCCAAGGCGGCGAACAAAGGCATTGACGACCGGCGTATCAAGCTCGGTTGCGTCATGCCCGGCGAAGCACCCGCCATCTTCGGTGATGCTCTGCGCCGATTAAGCGCGGCGGCCACATTCCTCTACCAAGACTCCGTCCGTTACTGGTTTTCGACCCAACCAACCGTTACGAAGCTGGCCGACGACCGTGCCGAGCAGTTAAAGGGCGATCCTGACGCCGTAGCAGGCGAGGTAGGCCGCTGGCTTCGGAACGATCTTCAGAAGAAAGGCGACTTCAGTCGAATCCATCCGCTGCCGCGGACCTCCGGGGATGTTCAGGATGACAAGGATGCCCGGCTCGTGGTGTTTGGAATCGAGTATCCGCATGCCAAGGATACCGCCAGTCCAGCCCTTGCGGCTGCACAGGAGTTGCTCCAGAACAGGGGCACGGCTCCCCGCATCTACCGGAACACGCTGGTCTTTCTGGCGGCAGATAGGAATCGCCTCCAGGATCTGGACGAGGCGGTTCGCCAGTATCTCGCGTGGTCCTCCATCGTGGATGAAGCGGAGACACTAAATCTTGACCCGCATCAGACTAAGCAGGCGGTGTCCCGCAAGGAAAGCTCCAATAGTGCTGTGGCCGCTCGATTGCCAGAGACCTATCAATGGCTGATCGTTCCGACCCAGGCCGACCCACAGGCTGACGTGGAGTGGCAGGCGTTCCGTCTGACTGGTCAGGATGCGTTGGCTGTTCGCGCCAGCAAGAAGCTTCGCAACGATGAGCTGCTGATCTCAGGGATAGCCGCCAGTCGTCTGCGCCTGGAACTCGATCAGGTGCCGCTCTGGCGGGGTGACCATGTCTCAATTCAACAGCTCACTGAGGATTTCGCCCGCTATTTGTATCTACCTCGCTTGCGGGACACGGGCGTCCTGGTCGAAGCCATTCGCGGCGGTCTCAAACTTCTGACGTGGTCGCAGGATTCGTTCGCCTACGCTGAAAGTTTTGACGAATCAGCGGAGCGGTATCGAGGCCTTCAGACCGGACGGCAAGTGTGGATCGATGGCAACAGTCCGCTCGGCCTGCTCGTCAAGCCGGAGGCGGCCCAGCGCCAGCTCACAGTTGAAGCGCCGCCCACGGGAGGAGAGACGACATCCAGCGGAACCGGAGGCGGCGGCACTATGCCAACATCCACGACCGATGGAACGCCAGTGGGTGGAGCTGGTGTGCAGCCCCCCCCTATACAGACTGGCCCCAAACGCTTCCACGGGGCGGCGACCTTGGATTCCACACGAGTGGGTCGGGATGCTGGTCGCATTGCGGACGAGGTCGTTGCTCACCTCGCCGGAATCCTCGGCGCGAACGTTAAGATCACCCTGGAGATCGAAGCGGACATCCCATCCGGCGTTCCAGATCATGTTGTTCGCACAGTAACGGAGAACTGTCGCACACTGAAGTTCGACAGCCAAGGGTTTGAGAAGGAATGAGTCATCAACCTTCGTAATCTTGGTTGGCAAAGCGATCGCCTTCTGAGTGAATGCACCAAGGCATGGTCTGCGGACGGGGAAATCTATCGGTGTCAGGCGCTCCAAATCTTCAAGCTCCTCGCATGCAGGAGCTTGACGGCGACCTGATCCCTGACCTTTGCCTTCTGAAAGGGGAAGCCGCCGAGGTGGACATGTGGGCAGAGGAAGAGGTACCGCTTCGGGGCTGAGGTGATTGGCAATTGGAGGAACCACGTGCCCGCGTGCAGGCGGATGAGGCTGTGCAGGGTCGTCGTGTGGGCGGAGGGCAGGCTCCAGAGGTAGGCGGTGTCCCAGGAGTTGCGGGGCATGTCCCAGAAATCGTAGCGGAAGGAGACCGTCCAGTTCGGCATCGGGTGCTGGCTGGTGTTGTTCCAGTCGTGCTCGTACCAGCCGGGCGTGCCGGGCTTGTAGACGATGGGCGCCCACGTCTCGGCGTTGGAGGCAGGCTCTGCCTGAAGCTCGCCGATCTCCAGCAGGTAGTTGAGGTTCAGGCCGATGTACGGCTGCAAATCCCAAACGTACGCGGTCCAGTCTTCGCGGGCCACCATGCGTCCGTATCGCATCGGATAGCCGGGGGAGTACCAGCCCTGCACCGTCGCAATGCTGTAGCCGAACTCCATCCCGTAGTAGCCGCTGGGAATTGTGTAATAGGTCGAGCCTTCGGCCAGATTGCGGGTGGCGTTCAGCACCGAATACCACCGCTCCGGCGTGTGCCGCTCGTAGAGGATTCGGCGGTGGTCGGCGTCCCAGGGATGCGAATCGCTGTAGACGAATTCCGCCAGTGCGTTGCCGTAGACCATCCTCCAGGCGGATCGCGTGTGTTCGGGCACCTTGAGCAGCAAGGTCGTTTGCCCTTGGTGGGCAGGCTCGGCGACCTCTGCTACTGTGATGACGGCATGCGACGATGGCGTAGGGATGTCGGTGAGTTTCATCGTCACCGTCGCGAGGCCGTTCTGCCAGTCCTCAGGCTCGATGTGGGGCGTTGCACGGTTCTGGATGACGACCGTGCCGACGGACGATGAGACGCTGCATTTCTCATCGTAGCCGGGCAGCATCTTGCCGAGTTGACGTGCGATGGCCTTCAGCGTGAACCAGGCCGTCTCGCCGTTTTGGGGCGTAAGCTGCCAGACGCTCCCCTGCACGTCGAACGCAATTGGCGGTGCCTCGTGGAATACCGTTAGCGTCGCGGATCCCGCGTGCTCGGCGTTGGCATCCGACTGCACGTGCAGGTTCGCGGTGCTCTCGCCGGCGACCTCCGTAGTCACGGTGATCTCCTTGGCGACCTTGCCGCCTGTCCATTCGCCGGCGGCGATTGTCGTGGGTTCCACCGAATAAGCTGCATCGTCAAGCGACAACGTGCAGTCCCCGGCGTAATCTGGCACAGGCTGAGGGATGCCGTCCTCGTAGCTCCAGCCGTGGGAGAACGCCTCGATGGTGATCTCGAACGACTCACCGGAGACAACGAACTCCGGCACGGTGACCTGAAGGAAGATCATCGGTTGGGCCTGGACGTTGATCTTCAGCCTGCCGTCGGCGGGGTCGGCGGTGATCCGAAGCTTCTCGCCGCTATACATTATATATAGGCGCCCGGTGTCCGGATCGGCCTTGGCAATCCGCTGGACGATCTCGCCCTCGACTTCTTCATCGAAGACGAGCTGCCCGGTGGTGGGATCGATGTAACCTGTGACGGTCTCCGGCATCAGACTTCCCCCACGCCCACGCGGAAGTCGAACGACGGGAATCCGTACCACACGTCTGGATCGGTCGCGACTCGGACAGCCCAGAAGTAGTCGTCCGTCTTGACCACGGGAAACGCCGCCGACCAGTTGCCGCCGTGGACGTGCACGGTGATGCTCTCGCTGGTGTCGACTCGCTGGGCGGATCGGCTTTCCGACGGCGGCGGATTGCCGGTGGCCTTCACGCGAACGACAACCGGCCCTGTGCTCACACCTGCAGATACCGGATGCCCGACATATTCGTGGGCAGCGTTGACGCGGGCCACGACCACCGGCGTGCCGATCGCGATGCCAGGATACTTGGTGCTCCAGACTGAGCCATCGGCCGTGCGCACATTCTCGATGTAGCCGTAGGTGCTGTACGAAAGCGAATATTCGACCGTCAGGTTGGCTGTGTCGAACCCGCCGTGGGCGGTGCCGATGCAGAAGAACTCGTGATAATACTGCTGGTATTGGTTCAGCGGTGTGCCGACATAATCGCAGCCTTCCAGCGGCGATGGGAGGCGCCAGGCCGGTCACCTGCTGCCCGGCGTCGAAGCCCGGGTACTCGTTCCAGTTGCGGCCGTCGATGTTGTAGACCGAGACACTCTCGCCACCGAGCGCGCAGGTGATGATGCGGCTCACCGGCGGCGACTGGGCAGCCACAGCGATCTCCGCGCCGCCTGGCGCGATTCCCGCGATAGCAGCCGCGACGGCGGTATCGTCGATCTGAAGCTTCAGCTTGCCGTTGGCGGCCGCAGTCGCGTCGAACTCCACCTCGACGAGCTTGCTCTCCGGGTCGGCGTACTCGCTGGCCTGCACCATCTGCGAGACATCGATCTCGTCGGGGATGCCGGAATCATCGACCGTGGGCACGATGCGTTGCAGGATGCCGTCGTAGGACAGCGACACCTTCACCTTGTCGCCTGACTGGATCGCAGGGTCAACAAGCTGATTATACTTCTCGTTGACGAAGGGGACGATGGTGCGGCTGGTGGGCGTCTTCCATTTCAGGCCGACCTCGACGACGCGGCCATCGGTTATCTCGTCGTCGACATCCACGTCGTTCAGGACGATCTGCTCGAGACTGGCAAACCGCACGACCGCCCACTGCAGCCCGATGCCGCCGGATCGCCAGAGGATGCTCGCGGCGCCGCCGTATCGCGACTGGAGGCGGTCGGTCATATTCAGGGCAGTGTCAGCCTGGTTGTGCTGGTCATCGACAACGTCGACCTGCGACCAGGCATCCGGCCCGGCCGGCTTCACGACCTGATCACGAACCAGCACCTCCAGCATCTGCGGACGGCAGTCGTAGCCCCGCGACCGCAGGTGGCTGGAAGCAACCATCAGCGTCATCGGGAACATACGTTCCAGCTCCATCTCCGCCGCATGCTGGAACGCGGCGTCCGCGCCCACGCGCGGCCGAACCTTCAACTCAGTGTACTCCTCGAACGTCAGACCGATCCGATCCATCTTCATCTCCTTCCGAATAGAGGTCGTGCGGGGCACCATGCCCCTCTACTCACTTGTTTCCCGCGAGAGGGGCGATTCGTAAAACGGGGCGGAAGATTTCCTGTGCAGCCATCCACGTGATTCATAAGTGGCTGCCCTGACAGCACTTGTACCACCATTCGAGGCCGAATCCCGTCAGGTTTTGTCGGAAGACCTGCAAGCACCGACCGTCCTCTTGCTCCCGCAGGTCGGGCGGAAGTGTCCCGCCGCAGTTCCGGCCGCCCGCTCAACGGATGTCTTTTCAGATTTCGCTTGTGATTTCGGGGGGGGGGGTATAATAGCTGTCCAGAATCGCTCCGGCGGGCCCTCGCTCCCCGCTGCTTCGCTCAAGGCCCCGCCGGGTGCATCGGGTATGCGGTTGCCCCTTGGCCATGCACGCAGCATCGCAGGGGAACCCGCAAGAACGCTCGAAAGGAGGCTCAACATGCTCGGCAGGGTCGCTGGAGATGGGCTCCTCATACCTCGCTGTCGCGATGCACTTCCAGAAGGAGATCCGCTCATGAGCGGCAGAAGAGCAAAACGGCTTCGAACAGTCGCACGGCTGGCCCAACAACCGGCCAAGCCAAAGCGAGCCAAGAAGCCTTTGGAGTAGGCGTCTGCGATAGAGTTTGTGGCCCAAGAACGCTTGTGGCGGCAGAACGGAAGGGCTAGAATTGCTGCCAAAGGTCAGTACGTCCTTCGGGAGTGGCTGCTGCGAGCGGCTGCGAAACAACCGGCGCAGTCCAAGACGCCACCTTGGCGGGGCCGTCTGCCCGTCCGGCTCCAGGTGGGCAAAGCACATTCCGTGGCGAGAGGCGGGCACATGGAGAAACACGCATGGAACACGAGGACATATTGCGGCCAGTGTTTAGTCCGGACTACAGTGGGACTTCTGCAGGCCAGAAGTTCGTGTTCCCAGACTTGTGTGCATGCTGTCTTAGGGCAGCCGATCAACATCGGACTGCTGACTTCGCGGAGGAGAAGGAGGGTGTGTTTGGGTCGATCATAAAGGAGTGGCAAATCACTGCACAGGTCACATACCCAATCTGCCATGACTGCGTCACACACCTCCGCGGTCTGTTCCTTAGAAGGGTCGCTCTTGTCTTGTCTACTGCTG
>Ga0307378_10005776_pt1 | contig 17117 bp, 19 predicted proteins | sample UN1MG_FD_202238 | JGI IMG/M metagenome (GOLD analysis project Ga0307378, IMG submission 202238) | Soil microbial communities from Risofladan, Vaasa, Finland - UN-1 | ecosystem: Environmental > Terrestrial > Soil > Coastal area > Acid sulfate soil | place: Finland: Risofladan, Vaasa | collected... | reverse complement strand
TCCTCCGATCGCTGAGCGGTCAGAACAGGAGCCTCCCTTTGCGCAAGTTTCTCATCGTGGTCGACGAGACCCCTGAATGTATGAACGCCATGCGCTTTGCCGCCCGCCGGGCTCAGACCACCGGCGGTGGCGTGACCATGCTCTATGTCATTGAACCGGAGGAGTTTCAGCACTGGATGGGCGTCGCGGAGGTGATGCGGGCCGAGGCCCGCGAGACTGCCGAGGCGCGCCTGCTGCAACTCGCCGACGAGATGCGCGAGCTGTGCGGTGTGACCCCGGAATTTGCGATTCGCGAGGGCAAGAAGGCTGAGGAAGTGCTGGCCATCATTCAGGAGGACTCTGATATCGGCGTCCTGGTTCTGGGTGCGGGCGAGGGCGAGGGTCCTGGCCCGCTGGTCAGTTTTCTGGTAACCAAGATGGGCCACCGACTGCCAATTCCGGTGACTATCGTGCCCGGTGGATTGACCATGGATCGCATCGACGCGATCAGTTGAGGCTCAACTATCCTGCAGAAACGGCGCAATCACCGCGCGGGTCTCGCGGCTGGGCACCACCGGGACAATCTCGAAGCTGGTGCCGGTGCCGCGCCACCCCAGCACCCACTCCTGCAACAGCCGCGCATCGGTGCATTCCATCAGCTGAAAGCACCGGCCGAAATTGGCCTCGATCCAGCTGTCGACATAGGTCAGGCCATCGGGCAGCTGGCGGCCACGCTCCTCCAGCCGCTGGTAGACCGGGACCATGTCGTTGCCCTCGAAGCGTTCGATCACCATAAACAACATGCAATTTTCCCCTGGTCTGATTCGCCCGACGTGATCGCAACAGTTTAGAATGATTCTTGATTTCTCGCGCCATCCGGGCCATCTGTTGATCTAGAAACGGGAGACACCCATGTTCATCCAGACCGAAGCCACCCCGAACCCCGCAACGTTGAAGTTCCTGCCAGGACAGCCGGTGATGCCGTCCGGGTCGGCGGATTTCCCCAGCCGCGAGGGCTCGGATGCATCGCCCCTGGCCAACCGGCTGTTCGAGGTTGACGGCGTGACCGGGGTTTTCCTCGGCCCGGATTTCGTCACCGTGACCAAGGCCGAGGTCGATTGGGCCCATATCAAGCCCGCATTGCTGGGCGCAATCATGGAGCATTACGCCTCCGGTCAGCCGGTGATGAAGGGTGACAGCCACGCGGTTGCCCATGCAGCCCATGACGGCCCGGACAACGAAATTGTCGTCCAGATCAAGGAGTTGCTGGACACCCGCGTGCGCCCGGCAGTGGCCCAGGACGGCGGCGATATCACCTTCCACGGCTACGACAAGGGCATTGTCTACCTGCACATGCAGGGAGCCTGCGCCGGTTGCCCGTCCTCGACGCTGACCCTGAAGCACGGCATCGAGAACCTGCTGCGCCACTACATCCCGGAGATCGTCGAAGTTCGGCCCGTGGGCCTGTAACCGGCCACTACCCCGAATATGATTCTGGTATGATTCTGGGCATCGACACCTCGGCGGCGCAATGCGCCGTCGCGCTGGTTGGCACCGGTGATGCCGCCAAGGAACCCATCTTTGAGCGCCAGGCGATGGATCGCGGCCATGCCGAGCACCTGTTCCCGATGATCGAGGCGGTCCTCAGCCGGGCCGGGATCGGCTATGATGGCCTCAGCCGGATTGCTGTATGTACCGGTCCGGGATCCTTCACCGGTGTGCGTATCGGCGTCGCGGCGGCACGCGGTATTGCCCTTGGCCGGGGCATTCCGGTGATCGGCATCAGCCGCTTTGAGGCACTGGCGGCCCAGACGCTAAAGATTGGGATCGGCGGGCCGGTCGCGATCTGCCTTTCGGGACGCAGTGGCATGATCTACCTGCAAGTGTTCGGCCCGGATGGCGTCGCGCTGGCCGACCCTGAGATTGCGACCGGGGTCGAGCTTGCCGCCAATTTCCCACCCGGCCACACCCGCTTTGCCGGCGATGCGGCGGCCACCCTGGACAGGTGCCCGGCGCTGCTGCCCGATGGTCTTGCCGACCCGGTAATCATTGCCCGCCTGGCCCGCGACCGTGACAGCACAACCCTGCCCGCCCCGCTGTATCTGCGCGGAGCCGATGCGGCGCTGCCCCGCGAGGGGCCACCTGCATTGCTGGACTGACCGATGGTTCGGGTCATCGTTCCCGACGTCCACAACGCCGAGCGGCTGGCGGAGATCGCCCGCGTCGCCTTCGAGGGGCGCGCGAGCCATTGGACCGCCGATGATTTTGTCGCACTCGGTGGTCCGCCGCACACAGCGTTGATCGTCGATGACGCCTTTCAGGACGGGCTTCTGATCCTGCGGATGGCGGCGGACGAGGCCGAGATCCTGAATTTCGGCGTTGTTCCGGCAGCCCAACGCCGCGGTCTCGGGCGCGCGCTGCTGCGGTCGGCCGAGGCATTGGCGCAGGAGCATGGCATGACCAGCATTTTCCTCGAAGTCGCCGTCGATAACGCGCCCGCACGGGCGCTCTATGCGGGCCGCGGCTATGCCGAGCTCGGCAACCGCAAGGATTACTATCTTCGCCCTGACGGGACGCGCGCCGACGCTTTGGTGATGAAGAAGCTGCTCTGAATGCGCGCACCGCTTGCCGTCGCGAAGCCTTGGGAGTAACACTCGCCCCCATGACGTATCAGGGACGCATGGTGATCGATCTGGCCGACCGCGCCCGCCTGCCATGGCGGTTCCATGGGCGGGTATCCTCAGCCGCCCTGCCGGTGTGACCGGCCTATCCCACCGTTGGTTTTCCCTTAGTCACGATACGCCCAGGAGACATTGCCGTGACCGCGCCAAGAACCATCTACGACAAGATCTGGGACAGCCACGTCGCCGACACCTCGGCTGACGGCACCTGCCTGCTGTATGTCGACCGCCATCTGGTCCACGAGGTGACCAGCCCGCAGGCCTTCGAGGGTCTGCGTCTGGCAGGCCGTCCCGTCCGCTCGCCCGGCTCGACCCTGGCGGTGCCCGACCACAACGTCGCGACCACGCTGGACCGCAACGAGGGCATCAAGGACGAGGAAAGCCGGATCCAGGTCGAGACCCTGCGCATGAACGCCCGCGAATTCGGCATCGAGATTTTCGATGTCGATGACGTGCGCCAGGGCATCGTCCATATCATCGGGCCGGAGCAGGGCCTGACCCAGCCCGGCATGACCATCGTCTGCGGCGACAGCCACACAGCGACCCATGGCGCGTTCGGCGCGCTGGCCCATGGCATCGGTACTTCCGAGGTCGAGCATGTACTGGCGACGCAGACGCTGATCCAGAAGAAGTCGAAGAATATGAAGGTCGAGGTCACCGGCACGCTGGCGCCCGGCGTGACCGCCAAGGACATCACGCTTTCGATCATCGGCCATACCGGCACTGCCGGGGGCACCGGCCATGTCATCGAATATTGCGGCGAGGCAATCCGGGCGCTGTCGGTTGAGGGCCGCATGACCGTCTGCAACATGGCTATCGAGGGCGGCGCGCGGGCCGGTCTGATCGCCCCGGACGAGAAAACCTTTGCCTACCTGCAGGGCCGCCCCAAGGCCCCGAAGGGCGCGCAGTGGGAAATGGCGCTGGCGCACTGGAAGACCCTGTTCTCTGACGAGGGCGCGCATTTCGACAAGGTGGTGACGTTGCGGGGCGAGGATATCGCGCCAGTGGTAACCTGGGGTACCAGCCCCGAAGATGTGCTGCCGATCACCGCGCGGGTGCCGAACCCGGCCGATTTTGCCGATCCCGGCAAACAGGCGGCGGCGAAACGGTCGCTCGACTATATGGGCCTGATCCCCGGCACATTGCTGAGCGAGGTTACGGTCGACACCGTCTTCATCGGCTCGTGCACCAACGGCCGGATCGAGGATCTGCGTGAGGTCGCGAAGATCGTCGAGGGCAAGAAGATCAAGGCCGGACTGCGGGCCATGGTCGTGCCCGGCTCGGGCCTGGTCCGCGCCCAGGCCGAGGCCGAGGGCATCGCCGCAATCCTGATCGCGGCGGGATTCGACTGGCGGCTGGCTGGCTGCTCGATGTGCCTCGGCATGAACCCTGATCAGCTGGCCCCGGGCGAGCGTTGCGCCTCGACCTCGAACCGCAATTTCGAGGGTCGCCAGGGCCGCGGCGGGCGCACCCACCTGGTCAGCCCGGCAATGGCAGCGGCGGCGGCACTGACCGGGCGGCTGACGGATGTGCGCGAGCTGTTGTAGATGAGGACGGACAACTATCCAAAACTCCTCAAGACGCCCGCCGCATTGCGTGCGGCGGGTTATAGGCTCATCATCGACGACATCGACGCAATCGAAAAAAGAGTAAACTGCCTCTTCGAAAATAACTTCTTTTCTGATCGCGACGAAGAATCATTTTGGAGACAAGTATTTGAAGAGGCAATTCTAATAAAATACAGACGAATTTTCGCTACAGGCGGACGAGTAAGATTAGACGAGGGTATCTTTGAAGACACCAATCATAAAAACACACATAAATGGTTGATGGAGATTGCGAGCCAACATATTGCCCATAGCATCAGCTCGTTTGAAACTAGATACCTCACAGCACAAGTATCCATTGACGACAATGGGAAATGTGTGCGGATTTCTGGCCCTGGATTTGCGGCGCATCGTACAGCATGCTTTCTTGATTCGCAGAGCGCTGAAAAAATATTGGACATTCTTCTGTTTCTAAAAATATTGGTGGAGAAAACTTATATCCCTCCTCTTGAAGAAACGGTCGAAGATGAGATTAGCGTGCTTGAGAGAAGCGATTTTGACAATTTCTCTGGAGAGTTTATCGATTTTGACGAGATATCAGATCACGAAATTAGAAAACATCATTTAAAATAGGACGTCGTATCAAACTATAAAAAAAGATTTTGTGATCGACAGCCTAACTTTTATCACGCCATCTCGACCCGCAGCCGCGCCCGGGCGGCGAAGAACGCCGCTGACGCCAGCAGGCACCAGACCGCAAACGCCCATGTCTGGACCGGGAACTTGTACCCGGCGTCGATCAGCAGCCCGGTGATCCCTGGTCCCAGCGCCGAGGAGAATACCAGTGCCGAGGTCGCCAGCGCCTTGATCGCGCCGAGGTTGCGGGTGCCGTAAAGCTCGGGCCACAATGCGCCGAGCAGGGCTGTCGCTGCCCCCTGTGTCAGCCCGAACAGCGCCATCATCAGATGCCAAGAGCCAACGCCGCCACCCGGAAAAACTCCCGGTGCGATGAGGATAATCCCGACCGCATACGGCAGCAGGTAGAACGGCAACAGGCTGACCGGCCCGATGCGATCCACCAGCCAGCCGCTGGCTAGGGACGTGACCACCGTGACGCCCGCATAGGCCGGGTAACCCAGCGCCATGACGGTCAGATCCCAGCCCTTCACCTCACTGATATGGACCTGATGGAAAAACACCGCCGTGCCGATGAAGCTGGGCGCCAGGATGCCGGGCGTCAGGGCCCAGAACAGCCAATGCGACAGCGCCTCGCGGCGGCGCCAGTGCCGCCCGCCGATGCCGACGCTGAGGTCGATCTCGGCCACGCCCTGGGGGCGGCGGCTCTCGTTCAGAAGCCAAAGAAACACCGGCGCGAAGACCACAACCAATACAACCGCCGTCACGCCCCAGGTCGCGCGCCAGCCGATCGACGTGATCAGCGTCACCACCACCACCGGCAGCACTGCCTCGCCCAGCGAATGACCCAAGCCCGCAACCGCCACTGCCCGCCCGCGCGTGGCCCGGAACCAGCGCCCCATGGCAGTCATGCCGATATGGCTCATCATGCCCTGGCCGCAAAACCGCAGCCCGGCGATCAGCGCCACCAGCACGATGGTCGAGGTGTTCAGCGCCATGCCGGTCACCACCACGACGAACAGCCCCAGCACCACCAGTGACAGCCGGGTCAGCGGTACGGTATCAGCCAACCCGCCAGCCTGGATCAGCAGCGCGGCCGAGGTCAGGGTCGCGACGGTGTAGATAGCGCCCCAACTGCCATCAGTCAGGCCATAGGCCTGTTTGATGTGACCAGCGAACAACGAGATGTAGAACGTCTGCCCGAACGACGAGCACAGCGTCAGCATCAGCCCTGCCATGAGCCAGCGGGCATTTTCACGATAGAACTGCATCATGGAATCCGTCTAGATTATCTCCAGACCCGGTTCCAGCGGAGTTTCGTTTGGCGCTTGCCGCGCGCTGTGGCCTTGCATGTGGGTGCGCCGCGTGCTTTATCGGGCCAAGCCAGCTTTGCGACCCCGCCAAGGAGCCCGGACCCATGGACAAGTTCACCACTATAACCGCCGTTGCGGCGCCGCTGCCGATGATCAATGTCGATACCGACATGATCATCCCGAAGCAGTTTCTGAAGACCATCAAACGCTCGGGTCTTGGCAAGGATCTGTTCAACGAGATGCGCTATCTCGACGACGGCAGCGAGAATCCGGACTTCGTGCTGAACAAGCCCGCCTACCGCAAGGCGCAGATCCTGGTTTCGGGCGAGAATTTCGGCTGTGGCTCCAGCCGCGAGCATGCGCCCTGGGCGATTCAGGATTTCGGCATCCGCTGCATCATCGCGCCGTCGTTTGCCGATATCTTCTACAATAACTCGTTCAAGAACGGCATTCTGCCGATCGTGCTGCCGGCGGAGGATGTCGAGAAACTGATGGACGACGCCGAGCGTGGCTCCAATGCTATCGTGACCATCGATCTGGAGAGCCAGACCATCACCGGCCCGGACGGCGGTGAGATCAGGTTCGAGTTGGACCCGTTCAAGAAGCACTGCCTGCTCAATGGCCTCGACGAGATCGGGCTGAGCATGGAGAAAGAACAGTCGATCACCGATTTCGAGGCCAAGCGCCGCGTCGCGACGCCTTGGCTGGATACGTCAGCGGGGTGAAAACGCTCCGGGCGCTGGCGGTTGGCCTGACCCTCGCGGGTCCGGCTGGCGCGGCCGAGCCCTGGCTGGATCGGGCGCCTAATACTGTCCGCATTGCTACCTTCAACGCCGGGCTGGTTCGCAAGGGCGCCGGCATGCTGGTGCACGAGATGGGCGCCGGCGGCAAGGCTGGCAAAAGCGGCCAGATTGACGCGGTAGCCGAGATCATCCTGCGGGTTCGCCCCGATATCCTGCTGCTGAACAAATTTGACGCTGACCCGTCGCACCGGGCGCTGACCGGATTTGCCGAGCGGTTGCGGGCCGGGGTGGCCGGGCTGAAAGGGCTGGACTACGCTTTCCTCTATCAGGGACCGGTCAACACCGGCATACCCTCGGGCCACGACCTCGACGGCGATGGCCAGAAGCGCGGCCCGCGCGACGCCTTTGGCTACGGGCGATTTCCGGGACAATACGGCATGGCGCTGATCAGCCGCTATCCGATCGACTATGACCGGCTGCGCAGCTTCCAGCAGTTCCTGTGGGCCGATATGCCCGGTGCCGAGCGGCCGATGAACCCGGACGGCACGTTTTTCCACCCCGACGAGATTTGGCGCGACCTGCGCCTTAGCGCCCTCAGCCAATGGGATGTGCCGGTCGCCCTGCCGGGGGGCCGGGTCCTGCACGTCCTCGCCAGCCACCCGACACCGCCGATTTTTGATGGGCCGGAGGATTTCAACAGGCGGCGCAATTCCGACGAGATCCGGTTGACCCTGGGCCTGATCGACGGTGCTGTGTGGTTGAAGGATGATCGTGGGCAGGGCGGCGGGCTTGGTTCGCGTGACCTGTTCGTGGTCGTGGGCGATCTCAATGCCGACCCTTTCGACGGCGATACCGGGGGCAAGGCGGTAGCAACGCTTCTCGCCAACCCGCGCCTTCAGGACCCGGTGCCCACCAGCGCCGGTGCTGTCGAGGCGGCGCTGTCCGGCGGCGCCAACACCACCCATCGCGGCCCAGCGGCGCTGGACACCGCCGATTGGCGCGACGATCCCGGCCCTGGCAACCTGCGGGTGGATTATGTGCTGCCCTCGGTCGGTCTGGAGATCACCGGTTCCAGCGTGTTCTGGCCCGAAGCAGACAGCCCGCTGGCCCGCCTGATCGCCGCAGGAGAATTCAGGGGGCGTAGGCCTGCAACCTCGGATCACCGGTTGGTCTGGGTCGATGTGGCGTTGCCATAGGTGCAAGTTTCCCTACTTCCCCGGGCTTGAGCCGGGGCCTCGACCATCTGCATGCCGCGGCTCGAGGCCGGGGAAATAGGGATAGGAGAAATCGCGCCATGACAATGCGCTGCTAAATCGCTCCGCAAGCCAGACAACCAGCCCGCTTCGCCAGTTTGATCACTCGCGTCTCCGCCTGCATCGCGTCATAAAGCATCAGCCGCCCGTCGAGTACGGCCCCGGTCTGGGTGATCAGCTTTACCGCCTCGACCGCCTGCATGGCGCCGACGACGCCTGCCATGGCGCCCAGCACTCCGGCCTCGGCGCAGGCCGGAACCAGCCCGGGCGCCGGAGTGTCCGGGAAGATGCATTCGTAGCACGGACCGCCCGCCCACGGCCGGAAGACGCTGATCTGCCCCTCCCAGCGGCCAATGGCGGCAAAGACCAGCGGCTTTCGTAGCCGCGCCGCCACCCGGTTGACCATGTAGCGGGTGGCGAAGTTGTCGGATCCGTCGATCACCAGATTATAGGCGCCGATGATCTCGTCGGCATTGGCCTCGGTCAGCCGCACCGCATGGGGAACAAAAACCACATGCGGATTGATCCGGGCTACCGCGCGGGCGGCGCTCTCGACCTTCGGCTGGTCGATCTCGTCGGTTGCATGCAACACCTGACGCTGAAGGTTCGACAGCGCCACCGTGTCATCATCGACCACCCCCAGGGTACCGACCCCGGCCGCCGCCAGATAGAGGATCGCCGGCGAGCCCAAGCCCCCGGCCCCAATCACCAGAACCCGCGCCGCCTTCAGCCGCTGCTGCCCCGGCCCACCGATCTCGTGCAACACGATGTGGCGGGCGTAGCGCTCGAGCTCCGCGGGTGAGAATGCCATCACACCCCGTCGAACAACGCGGTCGAGAGGTAGCGCTCGGCGAAGCTTGGCAGGATGGCGACGATGCGTTTGCCCGCCATGCCCTTGCGCTCGGCGATCTCGACCGCGGCGGCGATGGCGGCACCCGACGAGATGCCGCCGGGAATGCCCTCGATCCGGGCAAGCTGGCGGGCCATCTCAAATGACGTCTCGTTGCCGATCGTCAGCACTTCGTCGATCAGGCTTGTGTCGAGGATCGCAGGCACGAACCCCGGCCCGATGCCCTGGATCTTGTGCGGTCCGGGATCGCCGCCGGACAGCACCGGGCTGTCCTCGGGTTCAACCGCGACGATCCGCACATCCGGCTTGCGGGCTTTCAGCACCTGGCCGACGCCGGTGATGGTGCCGCCAGTGCCGACACCGGAGACAAAGACATCGATCTCGCCACCGGTATCGACCCAGATCTCCTCGGCGGTGGTCTCGATATGGACCTGCGGGTTGGCTGGGTTCTCGAACTGTTGCGGGATCACCGCGCCGTCGATCTCGGAGGCCAGCCGCTCGGCCAGCTTGATCGCGCCGTTGATGCCATCTGCCGCCGGGGTCAGCTCCAGTTGCGCGCCCAGCAGCGCCAGCATCTTGCGCCGCTCGACCGACATCGAGTCGGGCATGCATAAGATCACCTTGTAGCCGCGCGCCGCACCGGCAAAGGCCAGCGCGATGCCGGTGTTGCCCGAGGTCGGCTCGATGATGGTCGACCCCGGGTGCAGGCGGCCCGCCTCCTCCAGGGCATCGATCATGGCGACGCCGATGCGGTCCTTGACGCTGGCGACCGGATTGAAGAACTCCAGCTTGCCGCAAATCTCGGCCTGCAGGCCCAGCAACGAGGTCAATCGCGACAGCCGGACCAGCGGCGTCGAGCCGATGGTTTCGGTGATGTTGTTGTAGATGCGTCCGCGCGGATAGGCGGTGTACATGCCGCGACCCCCGTTGGTCAGATATTAAAGTCCGGTTTCAGCCTGGCGCCATGGGCGATATCCAGCTTGCGGGCGCGGCGGCACAGGTCTTCCATGGTGATCACGTCGAGACGGGTCAGAATCGCGTCGCGGGTTTCAGTCCACAGCGGCGCCACCACCTGGACGCCAAGTTCGGCCTCGCTGATAGGCTCGCTGTCGACATCGGCATCGAGCTGGTCGACGATGCGGACAACGTCGCCCGCGGTGATCCGGCGGCGCTCGCGGGCCAGCGTATAGCCGCCCTTTGGCCCGCGCACCCCCTTGAGGACGCCGTGGTGGACCAGTTGCTGCATCACCTGTTCCAGATAGCGTTGCGGGATGCCCTGGCGCGCGGTTATGTCCTTGGACTGCACCGGATCGGGGCGCGCGTTGTAGGCAACGTCCAGCACTGCCTCCAGCGCCAGCATGGTCTTGCGCGATAGTCTCAGCATCGTCTCCCTTTCCGGTTTACCGGTTGGTCTTCTTGTTATTAGCGTGTCCCAGTCGAGCCGAAGCCTCCGGCGCCGCGAGCCGTTGGTGGCAGCGTATCGGCCTGCACCAGACTGGCCTGCACGACCGAAGCGATCACCATCTGGGCGATGCGTTCGCCATGGCGGATGGTGAAGGTCTCGGCCCCGAGATTGATCAGCAGCACCATCACCTCGCCCCGATAGTCGGAATCGACTGTTCCCGGAGTATTCAACTGGGTGATCCCATGCCGCGCTGCCAGACCCGAGCGTGGCCGGACCTGGCCCTCGAAGCCGGGCGGAATCGCCATCGACAGCCCGGTCGGCACCAGTACCCGGCTAAGGCTCGCGAGTTTGATCCCCGAGATGCGCTCGCCCGGATGCAGCGAGGCGCGCAGATCCATTCCCGCCGCGCCGGCCGTCTCGTAGGCCGGCAGGGGCAGTGTCGGATCAAAGTGATCGAGTGGCATGACGGTGATTTCGGGAACACTCACGCCACACCCTCGTGATCCAGCACGTCGGCAATTCGATCCGCCAGCTTGCGCGCAACCTCGGCTTTCGATGCGCGCGGCCATGCCTCGGCACCTTCCGCAGTTACCAGGGTCACGGCATTCTCGGTGCCGCCCATGATGCCGGTCTCCGGGCGCACGTCGTTGGCGACGATCCAGTCGCAGCCCTTGGCCGCGCGCTTGGCGGTGGCATTGGCGACCACGTCGTCGGTTTCGGCGGCGAAGCCCACCACCAATGCCGGGCGCTTGCCCGGGGCAAGTTGCGCGACGGTTTTCAGAATGTCCGGGTTCTCGGTCATCTCCAACGCCGGGCAATTTCCAGAGCTGTCCTTCTTGATCTTCGACCCAGCGGCATTGATGACCCGCCAGTCAGCCACGGCGGCAGCGAAAACCGCGCCATCGGCGGGCAAGGCGCTTTGCACCGCCGCCAGCATTTCGCGGGCCGATTCAACCTTGATGATCTGAGGTCCCACTGGCAGCGGAGCGCTTGCCGGGCCGGTCACCATCACAACTTCCGCGCCAAGCGCATGCAGTGCGGCTGCAATCGCCGAACCCTGCGCGCCGGACGAGCGGTTGGCGATGTAGCGTACCGGGTCGATCGGCTCGTGGGTCGGGCCGGAGGTGACGATGATCCGCCGCCCCGCCAGCCGCCCACTCTGGCCCAGCCGGGACGTGATCGCGGTGAATATCTCACTCGGTTCGGCCATCCGCCCCGGCCCGAATTCGCCGCAAGCCATGTCGCCGTCATTCGGGCCAATAACGCTAATGCCGTCGGCGATCAGCGTCGCCAGATTGCGCCTCGTCGCCGCATGGCTCCACATCCGCACATTCATTGCAGGCGCGATCAGCACCGGCGTATCGGTTGCCATCAGCAGCGTCGACGCCAAATCATCCGCATGACCGCCCGCCACCTTGGCCATCAGATCGGCGGTCGCGGGCGCCACCACCACCAGATCGGCGACCCGGCTGAGCTGGATATGGCCCATCTCGGCCTCGTCGGTCAGGTCGAACAGTTGGTCATAGACCTTCTCGCCAGCCAGCGAGGCAACCGATAACGGCGTCACGAATTCCGCCGCCGCGCGGGTCAGCACCGGCGTCACCGCGCCGCCCGACTTGCGGATCAGACGGATCAGCTCGAGGCACTTGTAGGCTGCGATGCCGCCGCCGATGATCAACAGTATTCGTTTTCCCTGCACCAGGGTCTCCGCTTGTTATTGGGGTTCGCATAAAACCCCACGTTGCGACTGTAATATCTCGCCGGGTTGCGTTTTGACAAGTGAATCAGGTGAAATCATCACATCGGTGTCATGATTTGCGCAGACAGCTGCGCCAACACCGTAGCGGATCTTTCTCAACTGAGGTCGATCACCGTGATCTCGGGTGGCACGCCCAGGCGCACCGGCATGATCGAGCATCCAAGACCGCCGGAGATCACAATGTCGCGCTTCCCTTCCCGCACATGCCCATAGGCAAAACGGTTGCCAAATCGCGATGGCACCAGCGGCGAGAAACCGAACAGCCGTACCTGTCCGCCATGGGTGTGGCCGCTCAGCGTCAAGGCAACCCGGTCTGGAACCTGCGGGAAGATATCCGGCTCGTGCGCCAACAGGATGACCGGAGCATCGTCGGATATCTGCGCCAAGGTGCCGGGCAGGTCATCGACCCCGGCCCGATCCCAGCCCCGGCCCGGAAAGGCGAGCTGGTCCCCGAGGCCCAGCAGCCAGAACGGAACCGGGCCATCTTCGATGCGGATTGCCTTGTTCTCCATCACCGGCATCCCAGCCGCTGTGAAGGCAAGGTGGGTTTCGGTCGGCCCGGCCCCGCGTGCCTGTGCCGGGGCGTCGTGCCACCAGTCGTGATTGCCCAGGATCGCATGCACCCCAAGCGGCGCCTGAAGCCGCGACAGCACCAGTGCGGTGTCGAAAAGCGAGACCTTGCGTGAAACAAACTGGTGCCCCGCCTCGTAGTCGCCGAGCAGGACGATCAGATCGGCCGACAGCGAATTGGCCCGATCCACGATCGCCTCAAGCCGCGACAGCGACATGTGGGGCTCGCCCATATGCGGATCGGCGACAGCGACGATCCTAAGCTTCGCGCCACGCGGCCAGCCATGGGGTTTGACGCGATGGGTCTTCACGGTCAGACGGAAGCCAGGCTCAACGCCGAAGGCGTAGCTCGCCGTCGCGAGGCCCGACCCTGCGGCCAATCCCAGTAAGGCGCGCCGGGTGATCAAGTTTTATCCGCCACACCGCTCATGGCCAGCCAATACTATGATTTAATGGCGAAAAAGAGACCCGGTTTCGGGCTGATCCCCGCGTTCGCCGACGTGAACTCGTCCAGCTTTTCCGCGCAGATGGGCAAGCCACAATGGCGGCGGACGGTCAGAGAACGCGCAGCAGGCCCGCAGCTGCGGCCAGCCCGAGGGCGACGCCGCCCAACAACCATGTCCAGCGGATTGCGCCAACGGCCGTGGCAGGTTCGTTTTGTTGCCGGCGGCGGGTGCGGGCGTCCTCGGCCAACATCACCAGCTCCTGTGCCAGATCCGGCAGGCGCGGGCCCAGCCGTGTCAGCACTTTTGCCGTGCGGGCCAGATCGCGCGCAATTTGGGTCGGGCCGAGGTTTTCGCGGATCCAGCCCTCGACAATCGGCTTGGCCGCTTCCCAAATGTTGGAATGGGGGTCGATCGAGCGCGCCACCCCCTCGACCACCACCATGGTTCGCTGCAGCAGGATCAGCTCGGTGCGGGTCCGCATGCCGAAACGCTCCGAGGTCTCCAGCAAATACCCGAGCAACCGCGCCATCGAAATCGAAGACACATCCTGGCCGTGGATCGGCTCGGCGATGGCGCGCAGGGATTGGGCGAAGGCATCGACATCGCGGTCGGCAGGCACATAACCCGCCTCGAAATGCACCTCGGCGGCCCGGTGGTAATCGCGGCTGATAAAACCGAACAGGATTTCGGCGTAGTGGCGCCGGGTGATCGGGTCGAGCCGGCCCATGATGCCGAAATCCATCATGATCAGGGTGCCGTCGTCACCGATCCGGATGTTGCCCTGATGCATGTCGGCGTGGAAAAATCCGTCGTGCAGCGCCTGACGCAGAAAGGTCTGGATCAGCCGGGTGCCGATCTCGGCCAGGTCAAGTCCGGCGGCGGCCAGCGGCTCCGGCTCCACCGGCAGTCCCTCGACCCACTCCAGCGTCATCACCTGGCGTGACGTGCCAGCCCAGTAGACATCCGGCACCAGCAATTTGTCATCGTCACGCGAGTTGTCGCGGTACTCGCTGGCGGCTGCTGCCTCCAGCCGCAGATCAAGCTCGGTGTTCACCACGCCTTCGAAATGCGCCACCACAGCCGTCGGGCGCAGGCGGCGGGTACCGGGGACGATGCTCTCCAGAAGTCCGGCGATGAAGTAGAAGGTACCGATGTCAGCCTTGAACTGACGGCGCACGTCGGGGCGCAGGACCTTGATTGCCACCTTGGCTCCGGTGGGCTTCCAGATCGCCGGGTGAACCTGGGCGATCGAGGCGGCAGCGACCGGCTCGCCGAGATCGCCAATCAGATCCCAGGCGCGGGGCCCAAGCTCGGCCGCGATGACCTCGCGCGCCTCATCGGTTGGGAACGGCGTCAGGCGGTCCTGCAGAAAACGCAGCTGAACGCCCAGCTCCTCGCCGGTCACATCGGGGCGCGTCGACAGCACCTGGCCGAATTTGATATAGGCCGGCCCCATCGCCTGTAATGCGCGCGGCACTGGCGGCAGGTTAGAATTTCCGGTGCGCCCGAACAGCCCAAACGGCCAGGCGAACGAGCGGATTGCCAGGCGTGGCCAACCCCGGACCTCCAGCGCATCCAGGATGTCGGACATCGCGCCGGTCCGCTCGAATGTGGCGCCGGTACGGAACAACCGCCACAGATGGGAAAGCGCACGGAACATCGTCTACAACCGCCAGCCCGAATGCAGCGCCGCGACGCCCATGGTCAGGTTGCGGTACTTCACCTGGCCGAAGCCAGCCGCCCGGATAATCGCCGCAAACTTCTCCTGATCCGGAAACTTGCGGATCGATTCGACCAGATACTGGTAGCTGTCGCCATCGCCGGTCACCGCCTTGCCCATCGTCGGGATCACGTTGAAGGAATAGCGGTCATAAAGCCATTGCAGCCCCGAATTGGGGATCTGGCTGAACTCGAGACACAGGAACCGCCCGCCGGGTTTCAGCACCCGGTAAGCCTCAGCCAGCGCGTCCTCGATGCGGGTCACGTTGCGGATGCCAAAGGCGATGGTGTAGGCGTCAAAACTGCGGTCGGCGAAGGGCAGCGCCATGGCGTTGCCGCAGACCCAGTCGATCGCCTCGACGCCGTCCTTCTCGGCCCGCCGCGCGCCCTCATCCAGCATCGCCTGCGTCATGTCGCAGACCGTGGCGTGGCCGTCGCCCTTCAACCGCTTGAGGAACCGGAACGAGATATCCCCGGTGCCCCCCGCCACATCCAGCAGCCGCATGCCAGGCCGGGGCGCCAGCCAGCCGATCAGCGCATCCTTCCACAGGCGATGGACACCGCCCGACATCAGATCGTTCATCAGGTCATAGCGCTGGGCCACCGACGAGAATACGCCATGCACCATCCCGGCCTTCTCGGCCTCGGGCACAGTGCGAAACCCGAAATGGGTTTCGGGCGTGGTGGTTTCGTCGGTCATGGCCCGTCTAAATAGCGCGGGGTTGAGGAACATGCTATGCGGTGGATTGGGCTAGGGAGCGAATTCTTTAGGCGCCAAGGGAATTTCGGGCGGGAGGTCCGGCGTGAAATTGCGCGATAAAATCCTGCGAATATTATTTTGGGCGGTGGCATTAATCGTGGTTCTTTGGGCCGCGTCCGAGTTTCCCATTTATGATCGTGAATCGACTCTGGGAACAATTGTCTCTGCCGCAGTCGTTGCATTGGCGGCTGTTTGCGGGGCAGGCCTCGGCCGGGCAATCCTGAATCTCCGAAAGAAGCGCGATGCCCAAAATGACAGCCGCCCGCATTCATGGCTCCGCGACGTCGGGCGCATATTGATTTCAATTGTAGTCATCTTCGTCCTCGGTTGGTTTCTTGCGGGATTGAAAGCCGGCGCGGCTCCGCAAACAGTCAGGACGTTTGTGCTGACATTGTTCATTTTCAGCTTCGGCGGGCCATTCATTGCGCTCCTGTTACTCGGCATCAACGCAAAGTCGCGCGTACGCGGTGGGAAACATGTCCTGCGTATCGGGATCGGACTTATGCTGATCTGTAGCGCATTGGGCGTTGGCTTACTGTGGCTCGCGGGTCTTATCGCAATGGCGATCGTCGAGAAGGGAAACTACGACGTTCAAACGATCATCGAGCGCGTTTTTATCGTTGGGATATTTGCCTTCTTCGGACTATTTTTACTTTTGATGCTCCTGGTGCGAATCCAATTCGACGACGAGAGGGTCTACGCTAGGTTTGATCGATTCAAGATTCGAGAGCATTGCGATCTCTGGAAAGACTTGACGTCAACCGAAGAAGCACGTGGGAAAATTATCCTTACTTTTTCCGGTGGTGGTAAAGTGTCCGCTGCCGTGGGCATCACTGGGTATCGCGACCTGGCCGATTTTGCGCGTAAGGTGCTTGCGCGAAACCAGTGCGGTGAGGGAAAGACCTGAATGCCTGAACTCCCGGAAGTCGAAACTGTCCGTCGTGGGCTGGAACCCGTCCTGACCGGCCGCACGCTCACCCATGTGGACCAACGCCGCGCTGACCTGCGTTGGCCGTTTCCGGAACGGTTCGCGGCGCGGCTGGCGGGGCAGCGGGTCACTGGCCTCGGGCGGCGTTCGAAATATCTGTTGATCGGGCTCGCGGGCGGCGAGACCTGGATTGTCCATCTGGGGATGTCGGGGCGGATCTTGGTTGACGCTGACACTCCCCCCTCTCCCCATCCCTCCCCCACGAGGGGGGAGGGAGGTGCAACGCTCGACCGGCAGGCGCAAACGTTGGGGGGCGCCATACCCACCCCCGGCAAGCACGATCATGTCATCATCACCACCGACCACGGCGCGGTGGTCACCTATAACGACACCCGTCGCTTCGGCTTGATGGACCTGTGGCCAACCGCCGATCTTGAGAACCACAAGTTGCTTGCGGGCCTCGGCCCGGAGCCGCTCGGCAATGCATTCAATGGCGCGGCACTGGCGGCGGCGCTGGCCGACAAGCGC
>Ga0307378_10005775_pt1 | contig 17118 bp, 21 predicted proteins | sample UN1MG_FD_202238 | JGI IMG/M metagenome (GOLD analysis project Ga0307378, IMG submission 202238) | Soil microbial communities from Risofladan, Vaasa, Finland - UN-1 | ecosystem: Environmental > Terrestrial > Soil > Coastal area > Acid sulfate soil | place: Finland: Risofladan, Vaasa | collected... | reverse complement strand
AGTGCGCCGCAACTCTTCTCCGACGTGCCGGCAGGCTTCCGCACAGGCACGGCGATCAAGGCCTGCGTGGATAACGGGGTAGTCGGCGGGTACAAAGACGGCAGTTACCGTCCGGGCGGTGATGTCACGCGCGACCAGATAGCGGTCTTCGTTCAGCGAGCATTCGACCTGCCGATGTGAGGGGGCTTGGCGTCCTTCCGGGGCCGTCCCCCGAGGCGGCCCCGCCGCGCCATCTCCCGACGATAGGCCTCTTCGCCGAGGCGCTCGCGCTGCACCTGGCTCGACCGGCGGCCCATGGTGCTTGCGGCCTTTGACGCACTTGTCTTCTTCCTCATAGCGCCTACGCCGCTTCCGGTCGGCAGTCAACACAGATGCAGACAAGCGGGTCCACGTCGCCGCCCACGAGTGTCTGCACGCACTCCTTCGCCACAATCCGCAGGCATCCCTGGCATTCGTAGGCGACCTCGCCCTCGGGACATGGGCGCCCGCAGCAGTGGCAGAAAGTCTCGGTCGTCACGACTGATTCAAGAAGCATCATCATTGCCATTCCTCTCTGCACTCGCGTTCTGCGTCTCCTGCCATCCGCCCTTGCCGTCCGGCTCCTCTTCGTCAATGCTCATATAGAGTGCTGGCGGATGGGTCATATTCGGTTTACGCGGCCCGCACTCATGACAATCGGCTCCGAACTCTGCTAATTCCTGGGTGGGAAACCCATGCTCTTCTGCACCACACCATTGGCAATACCAACGGTATGCCATTAGGTTGCCTCCTCGGCGCTTGCGTTTTGCGCCTCTAGCTCTGGGCGGCCTCGTCGCGCAGCTCCTCGCGGACACTCAGCAGGTAGTCTGCCGCGCCCTTGACGCGGATGCCCTCAGCGCGTGCCTCCTGCTCGACTCTCTCCGCCGTTGCGGCGATCTCGTCATCGCTGCTGCTGGCACTCACCAGGCTGTGCCGACAGTCGTATAGCCAGTCGCTCGCGGCCCACACGCCCTCGCCGTCCGGGAGAGCGAGGGCCTCCGTCTCCGTCCACAGATCAGCCTCCATTGTCAGATCATCGAGGAGCGTACTGGCTGCGGGGGAGAATCGCGCGACGTGGTTGTGGCCGTCCCAAGCGCTCTCATAGCCAGCGGCGATCAGTTCCAGGCGAGCCGCGTTCTCAACGAGCCACTGTGCGAGTCGTCGGGCGTCCACGTTCGCTGGCAGGGGCAGGGCCGTCTGGTGGCCGTGGAACTCATAGAATGTGATGGCGGTTTCCGAACTCATGTGCCATGCGATGCGGGCCTCCCTCTGGCCCCAGTCCAGCACGAGGTACGAGCGGATGTAGTTGCCGCCGTCCTCTGCCCTCCACGCGTAGGCTAGCGGGTCGCCGTCCTCCACATCGTTTCGCCATTTTGCGTTTCCCACGGTTTCTCTCCCTTCCTCTCTCGGCCTTCGGCCGCCCGGCCCGCCCGTGAGCAGGTCGGGTGGCCGCCCTCGTGGAGGGACGGCTGGCACCTGGGCGCAGGACCTTACCAGAAAGGGTGTTCCCTTAGCCGTGGATGATCCATCCCGACAATCACATCCACGACAGGCCAACGCCATCCGAGAACCTTGAGTCTCAGACAGTCTTCTGCTCGTCGGGCCGCGTCCTCTGGGGTTGTCCCTGGCCAGATCACAGTTGTTCCGTTGGCCAGCTTCAGATCATATTCATATTGCGGCTGTGCGCCTTTCCACGTTGCCATCATCCTCCCTCCTCTCTGCGCTCACGTTCTGCGCTTCCCCAGGCCCTCCGTGGGGAGGGCTAAGGGCAGGGCAGAGGGTCAGGCCTTTCCGTGGGTAGCGATCTCCTCTAGGTCCGCGCGGTCCTGGCCTGTCAACTGGGATTCCTCCAGTCTCACGACCTCCTGCGGTCTGTACCAGTCCATGCCCAGGCCGACAGAGACTATGCCGACGATGCGGTCAGTCTCCTCAGACTGAGCGATCTCCGACACCACCCCGACACGGTGAGCGTCCGGCCCTATCAGCAGTAACACTCTGTCTCCATTACACAACTGCTCTGCCATCTCCCTCTCCTCTCTCGGCCTTCGGCCGCCTCTATCTCTGACATTCCTTGCAGTTGTCGGGGTAGTGACTCTCCTCAGCAATCTTCTTGCCGAAGCTGAGGTAGTCAAGGTAAGCCGTTCTACCCTTCTCCACTTCACCCCGATAGGCCCGGATCGCCGGCGAATGCCTCACGTACTGGCGGCAGAATGACTTCTCGCCTGGCTTGTGACTCCTGACCTCATATAACGGCCTGTGCGAAGTGCGGCGCTTCATCCTCTCCCCTCCTCTCTCGGCCTTCGGCCGCCCGGCCCGCCCGTGAGCAGGTCGGGTGGCCGCCCTCCCGGGAGGGACGGCGGGAGCCACCTAACTCATATCGTCATAGCAATCCGGGCAGGCCGTGCCCAGGGACGCTCGCATCACGAGGTGCCCGGCAACGGTGTGCCCGCAGTCGCACTGGACCATCTCGACTGGCTTCTGCTTGGCGCGCTTCTCAGCGAGTCTGCGTTCGACGACCGCTCCAGAGCGGCAGTTGCTATACCAGTCCTCGGCATGGTTTCGCAGTATTTGACCTGCCTGCAGCGCCATCACGACCTCCTCACGGTTGAGATTGCGGGTGGCCCGGAATCGGGGGACGATCTTGCCCTGCTCATCGGGTCCATTCTGGCTCTCGCATCGCAGCAGGAACTCCTCGCTCCGGTCCCCGCAGTCAGTCCAGTTGCCGGTACTCACTTGATACTGCAGGTTGATCTCGCTGTCTGCCATCTCCCTCTCTCCTCTCCGTTCCTACACTACCAGTATACCACACGTTAGGTTATTGTCAAGCATCCCGGCAAAGAAAGTTTGGCTAGTTCCGGGCACATGCCAGACTCGCCCCACGATGCTCTAGAATGCCCTAGGAGGCAAAGGGCGGGGCCGCCGCGCGGGCGAGTACGCGGCGACCCCTGGGCTCCGGGGAGGCGGAGCGGGTGAATCTGTCGTCAGGCGCTACGGGTTCTTCCGGCGGAACCGCAGCCAGCTACCGATGGCGCCGAGGACCGCGGCGAGTACCGGATACCACCACTGGCCCTCTGCCTCCTTCAGTCCCTCGGTCAGTGTGACGAGCGCGACCGGGGCTGCGGCGTAGAAGGCCACCCATGCCGCGTTTCTGATCGTCACCCATGGGTTGTAGGCTTTCGTTGCTGTCTCTGCCATCTCGTCCTCCTTAGATTGCGTGCTGGATCGCGAAGATGGGATCGAAGCCCATCTGCAATACTCCCGCGTCCAGCACCCACCGGGCTTCGTCTGACGCGTTAGTCTTGATGCCGAGGCACAGTTTCGTGCCCTTCACATTGGTGATCTCCACTGTCACAATCCCGCCGAGGACTGGTGCCTCGGGAGAGAGTGTCAGGCCACCGTACATATCAAGGAGTGAAAGGCCCGGCACGTTACCGACTTCCCACGCCTTTGCGAACGCGATGGTGAATGGGTCGCCGGCCACTACCCCGGCATCATCGGGCGCGGTGAGTGTCTCCGTCGCGAAGTCGGTCACTGGCATGATGATCTCCGAGAGCCAGCTTGCCTGCGCCCCGCCCCCGCACACGCAGGTCAGTAGTACGACTGCTACGACGATTGCTGCGAGCTTCATCTTCTACTCCTCCTGCTTCTATGCTGTCGCCGGATCCCACGTTCCCCGGCGTTACTGCCCCACCGTAACCTTCAGTCCCTTGGCGTGAATCGCCGCCAACAGGGAGCGCATCCCTGCACTCGTCTGCCGAGCATCCTGCGCGGCGAGGCTCGCCTGCGTGCCGACCCTGACGAGGTGATCTACCAGAGCGGCCACCAAGTGAACCAGGGTGGGGATCGCATCCTCAGCCTTCTCGAAAGTCTCGGTTGCCGCGCCCATCAGCCGCCGCAGGTCCGTGACGACCAACCCCTCTTCGTCAAGCAACTGGCCCAGCTTCTCCAGGTCCTCCGCCGCCTGCGGGATGACCGCGCTGGTGGCCTGCTGGATGATCTCCACCAACCTCTTCGTCCCGAGAATGTCAGCCATCTCTGACCTCCCTTCGGCGCCTAGGCCGGAACGTACAGCTCCTTCACCTTGCAGGCCAGGTTGAACGACTGACGCACTGGGCCGATGGTCACGCCATAGGCTTTCCCGCGCGCCTCCAGCACATAGCCGTTGCCCAGGGAAATCGCTACATGCCCGATGTGGTGCGGCTTCGTCGGGTATGCCCGCGGTGACTGGACGAACAGGAGCGCCCCGGGCAACTTCACACCCTGCTCAAGCGGGATCGAACGCGACCGATCCCATTGAAATCCGGCGCCGTCGAAAACGCCGACGGGCGTGGCGCGGCCCTTCGAATCCGTCACCTCTTGGATGCCGACCTGCGCCAGCAGATGCTGCACCAACTCCGAGCAGTCCCACGTCTTGAGCGACTGCCCGGGCGGCCCCTCGCTGCCCAAGACGTAGGGCTTGCCCACCTCCTTGAGTGCGAGCACGAGCAACTGCGCTGCCTTCGTAGGTTGCCATAACATCCCGTTACCCCTTTCCCCTATGCACTACTTCCTCTGGACGGCGGCCTTGATCTCGCGTAGGTCCTGCTTGATGGTGCCCATGTTGTCCTCCAGAACTCGAAGCCGTGCCTCGTGGTCGGAAGACTCTTTCTGCACGACGAGCACGTCCGCGCGGGCTTGGCTAACTGTATCCCTGAAGCCCGCCAGGATGAAGATCAGCAGCCCCAGCAGAATGACGATGACGCTGCAGGCGACTGTCACGGCCTTGTTACCGTTCTTCACACTCTTCATAGTCCGTTCCCCTCGCTAGATAACACTTTTGGCTTCCAATGCCGTTATGCGTGCCTTCAATTGCTCTATATCCCCTAGCGTCGGCGGCACAATTCCTGTCTGCAATGCCGCCAGAACCTGACTCCGGCTGCTTAGTCGGCCCTGGAGTTGCGCCACTAGCACCGGGTTCGGCTGCGGCTCGGCAGTGATCGTATATGCGACCTTGGCGGCCTTGAGGTGCACCACTATCTCGTCGCGTTCGGCGTCCGAGTAGGCCATCAGCCCGCCGGCGTACTGAGGCCACGGGTAGGCATCCTGCGAGACCTTCGCCAGTTCGCATTGCACCCGCCACTTGAGCGTCTCGATCTGTCTGTCCGTCACGCGCACGTCCATCAGTCTTGGTCCTGTTGGTTGGTATTGGTTCCGGTGTCGGCGACGCCCGCTGTGCAGGTGGCAACCTTATTGCCATGGACGAAGGTCTCTCTGGTCTCGGCATTCTGCACGTCGATGCCAATGGCGAAGTCGAAGACTGAGTTGTTCGCAACCAGCGTCTCATCAAGGTTCTGCAAAGCAACTGCCGACAGCAGAATCCCCCTACCGAGGTCGCCGGTGTTCCTCACTACATTTCCGCGTATGCAGTTCTGGACGTTGATCCCATCACTGAGCGCCCGCAGGTAGATGCCGATGTGCGCCAGACTGTTGACGAAGTGGACCTTGTTGGTGTCGATGGCGATTCGGTCGCAGTCGTACACATAGATGCCGGTGGTAGCAACTACCTGAGTGACGATGATTCGGCACCCCTGGATGACCAGGTCGTCGCTGTTGGCCCTTACGAAGACGCTATATCCGTCCACACTTGCCAAATGGCAATTCAGAATCGAGGTGAACGGGACATTGTAGATATAGAAGCCGTAGGCAGGCAGGTCCTGGAGAAGACAATAGACGTAGGTATGACGGCTGCCCGCTGTGGCGTAGATTCCCCTCGCCAGATCCGTGCCGGATACTTTGACCCGCTCGACGAAGGCATCCGTTACCGTAGTGAGCCTCAAACCGTAGCCCGTTTTGCCGGCCACCGCCTGGATCGTGATGCTTTCGATCCGGATATTTGATAGGGGCCCCACCGCTCGCATACAGTCATTCGCATCCGCACTGGTGAAATTGAGGATGACGCCTCCGCGGTTGTCGCCTTTGATAGTGACATTGCTGGCCGGAATCTGTATCATCTGAGCGATGTTGTACGTGCCGCTGGCGATCTCCACCGTGTCGCCGGCCTGGCAGTCGTGGATAGCCTGGCGCGGGTCCGTGTATGCCGCTCCGCTGGGTGCGACATACCGAATCTTAGGCCGATGCATGCGCGGCGCGAAGATCAGGATGGTATAGGCGGTATCGAGACAGAGAGCCACCGGCCTCTGTCCGTCCGGGGTATGCGACAAGCCGCCAGCCACCGCGCTCCCGTAAAGATATGCACCGGGCGTCCACGTCCAGTCCGCCCCCGCCGGGGTCGGTTCGGTAGGGCAGGACATCAGCCCATCGTGCTGAATGTATACCTTCTCGCCGGCGGCCACCGGCAGACTGGGCCGCTGGACCAATCCTAAGCGCGGACTGGAAGCGACGACGGCTTTATAGACACGCAGGTTGGCCGTGTTCAGGTAGACGTGCTGGCCTTCGCTGAGGACTTCGCCTGCGATGTATTGCTTCGTCCTGCCCTTCTGAAACTCCAAGTGCAAGCCGCGCCCTGTCAGTATCAGTGCATATTCAGCGCAGAGCGCCAGCGATTGCTCCACCCCGCCGAGGTTTACACTCGCCGCCTTCCAATACCACGTCTCGTCTATGTAGGATTCGGGCACCTCGAAACTGGACTGCGCGGGCGTGAGAATCACGAAACGCTCCCCGGCGATATGCGCCTCCCGGTCGCAGTCGTACCAGGCACGGAGCAATCCGGTCAGCGTGTAGGTGTTGGCACCCGTGAGGGTCGCCTGCTGGAAGGTGACGATCTCATCCCCGATGAGCGCCATGTTCGCGCCTGCCCGCAGGGCTTCCTCGGAAACCGAAATGAGGACGCCCGGCGATGCCGAGAGCTCAATCGTGATGGATTCCCCGGGCTGCCAGTCCGCGGCCCCCGCCGCAAGCGGCGCGGTGATGGTGCCGATAGGGGTGCGATATGCAGTCTGCCAGAAGCGACGATATGACAGGCCATCCGGGGAACCGTGGACGGTGGCGCCCGACCACTCGGCGGCATTCGCGCAGCCAAGCAGGAGGCGAATGCCCACCGCGCCATTGGCAAGTTCGGCAGGCTCCTCCCACAGCCAGCCGACGGTATCGCCAGGGTCCGACGCCCCGAGTGCCGGCCTGCCGTCGCCTGGTGCGCCCTCTTGCGTGTTGTACCGCCACCAATCACTCATGGCTGCTCTCTAGTCTGGCTTGCTTTACCCATGTGAACTAGCTCCCACGGCCGTCCCTGAACGCTCTCCCACTCTGCGCCGTCGGCAAGCCGCCACCACCCCGCGGCGACGCGTGCCTCGTAGCCCTGAATGCCGTAGTTGTCAAACAGCCATTCCTCCATGGTAGGAGGCCGGTCCCATGTAAACCAAGCTGTCTCCCCTGCTTCTGAGTGCTTGCGTATATTCGGCCCGTATCTGGCATCATTGGCGCGGTAGACATAGATGGCTGCCAGCCCGCTACCGAACTCTGCCTGCGCCTCCTTTAGGAAGGTCGCTGGAACCGTCCCTGGATAAACAGTCTCTGCCCACCCCAATACCGTCAACAGTATCCGCGTGATTGAGCCAGCCTCGAAGAGTTCCCCGCGCCTGTGGTAAGGCCGGTCTGGTATTCCCGCCAGTATGCGGCGCTCTTCGTCGCGATGCGGCTGCCACTCCCGCATACGGCCCAATAGTGTGTCCCAGGAGAAGTCTGGCAAGCCCGCTATGTTGGCCAATCGGGCCAGCGCCCACACGGGCAATGCCCCCCCCAACCAGCAGATGGTGCCATAGGTGCATTCGGCGAGAAGCCATAACCAGAGTTCTGGTGACGGGACTGGTGAGGTCATCCCGCAGATAGTATATGTCCGCACATCAGCGAAGAGTTTCTGCCAGCCGCGGAAGGCGTCTTCAATCTTCTCCCATTCCGGCGAACGTGTGAGCACCTCCAATGCAAAGCTATCAGTATCGCGTGCTGTGATGAGATATGGTGCCCTCGCGGAGAACTCTTCTGCCTTCAGCGCGGCCTGCGCCTCGTACCAGCGGGAGGTGGGGATGTAGGCATCCATGTCCTGCCAGGTTCGCGGCCAATGGTCCATCCCGAGCAACGCATAGCAAGGTGCGCTGCCCACGTCGATATAGGGAATGCCCGCCGTCACCAGGGGAGCAACCGCGGCCTTCGCCTGCTCGACGTATTGCCTGCCCTTGAAGTCCAACCAACTCAGGTAGCCCCTGCAGTTCTCGCGCACGATCTCCGGGCAGATTCCGTCCAGCCTCTCATCGACACACCGCCAGGCAACGACACCCCCGAGCTGATGCCCGCTTGCCATCCGCCGCATGTAGCCCCAGTCCATGGCCTCTATGCCCATGCGCCGCAGTTCCGGCCAGTCGGGATCAGCTAGCCCGGCGAGTCGCAGGAATTCTCTCTCATTCGTACTGAAGATCATTGCTTCGGCTCCGCAACCAGCAGTGTGAAGTCGCTCCCGATCTCGCCGCGCGCCATCGCCGCGCGCTCCGCGTCGTACAGCCTATCAAGCCACCCCATGTGAATGGGATTAGACTCGTCGAAGCACTGGACGCTCCCGCCGAGGAGGAAGTGCAAGAGGCCGCCACCATAGTCCACGCGGTCGATGATGTTGAACCGCTGCCCCAGACGCGGGATGATCTCGTCCGACCGCACCGCCTCCGATGGGTCTTCTGCCTCCACTATGCGCGGGTCCGGCGCCGTCATGGTGCGGAGTTCTCCGGTCGGCCACCGCCGCAACTCCTCTGGCAACGCCGCCAGCCACTGGTCCATCAGCCGCACCTGCGCCGGCGGGAACGCGAACCGCGGAGCGCCAATGTATTCGTTCAGTACCAGAATGCCTCCCGGCCGCAATGCCTGGGCAGCCTGTTCGTAGACGTGCTCCAACTCGCGGACGTGGTGCATCGCCATCCACGAGAGCACGAGGTCGAAACTGTTGGCCTCCAGGTTCAGCGTGTTCACGTCGCCCCGGACGAACTCCAGGCCCGTCATTCCTGCCGCTTGGCTCTCCTGCCGGCCCTTCTCTACTACGCGCTCCGAGAGGTCAATCCCGACGACTCGCTCGAAGGCCCCGGCGCGCAGGAACGTCCGCTCGGCATCTCCCACTCCGCAGCAAAGGCTCAGGACATCGGCCCGCGCCGGTCGGCAATAGCGGTCGCGCAGCCAGGAGAACCAGTCCTGACCGCCGAAGTACGTCCACACATAGTCCGCGAGGACGTGCGGGCTACAGAGCCACTGAGTGCCGCAGAACGGCGAGTCGCCTTCGGCCATCGCCCCCCAATGCTCGGCAGTTGTCTGCTGTGCGGTCATTGGATATATCCCAATGTGCGTAGTTGCTCCTCCACCGCTGCCATCTCCCGGTTCCATTCCAAGTCAACACCACTGGTGAGCATGCCGACTATGGCCGCCGGGACCATCGCCAAGGTAGCCGGAGCATCATTGATCTGGGTCTCAATCTCCGGTCCCCAGGCGCAGGCAAAGGCATGACTGATTTCCTCAGTATGGAACTGGCTGCCTGGGCCATGCGCCCACAGACCATTCTCACCCAGCGATTCACCATGGTCTGTCGTCACTACCACAATGGTCTCGCCGCCCTCGACCTGCGGGACGAGTTCGGATAGCTTGCCGTCAAGATGTGAGCAGTAGGCTGTATAGCGTTGTCTCAGGTATGCTTGTGCCTCTTCTGGAATGTTGAGACGGCCTACCTTGCGGTCGGCGGGACCCTGCACTTTGCTGTAACGGCCGCAGGCCAACTCCTCCCTCTGGAGCGCAGTCAATGGAGGGTGGGTCTCTGGCACTTGCATCTTGACGCCTGGCAGATAGGGATCGTGCGGTTCTATCAGATGCAGGTATACAAACCAGGGCTTAGGCTTGACTATTGAACTGCGCCAGACCGTGAATGCTCCCCATAGGTCATCTACTGCACGAGGAGCCCACGTCTTGCCAGTCCCGCCGACGAAGGAGAATCCGTCAAACATCCACATGCCACCCCACATACCGAATACGGGATTGCCGAGGAAGGCTGCCGTGCGATGGGTGCGATCTAGGCGACCGGCCAGCGTCGGCCTCCCGACGTTTCCCTTCGGCCCGCGAAGGACGGCATCATCATCGCCGAACAGTATGGAAGCGACTGACGGGAGAGTCCACCGCTCCGTCGCCACACGCACATTCGTCCACCGCGTCCCCTGCGCCGCGCGGCTGTCCAGCCATGGCATGATCTCGGGAGTCACATGGTCGTACCGCAGCGCGTCGAGACATAGGAGCAGGACGTTCACCGTGACAGCGCCTCCTCGTAGACCGCGAGCATTCCCTTTGCCGCCTCCGTCCATGTCGGCGGCCGCAGGCGCGCCCATCCCCGCGTGCGCCGCAGTTCCGTGTCGATGGCCGCCGCCACGGAGTCCACGCTCATGGGGTCACACAGGCTTCCCACCTTGCCGAACTGCTCCGCCGCCCAGGAGTGCTGCGTGTGGACGATATTGCAGCCCAGCGCCAGCGCGTCTAGCGTGACCTGCCCGAACGGCTCAAAACGCGTCGCGCAGACGTGGACATAGGAGCGCCGGTAGGCATTCCACAGGTCTTCCCCGGTCAGTTTCCCGAGCACCGTCGCGCCGGCGTACTGCCCTGCCGCCTCCCGCAGTCGGTCGGGGTACGCGTCATAGTGCGGGTCCTCGTTGAATCCGCAGAACGTCACCGGCACGCCCAACTTCTCGCAGGCCTGCAGCACGGTAAGCTGATTCTTGTGGTCACAGTATTTCCCGGCCATCAGCACCCTGGCCTCCGGCTCTACTTCCACCTCCTGGGGCCGGAAGAGCTCGGGCCAGACTCCCATCGGGACGACGTGCATGCGCTTCTCCGGGTACCGCTCGGCGTAGAACGCGGCCTCTGTCCGCGAGTAGCAGACTATGTGGTTCGCCTTCGAAACCACGGGGTCAATCATATCCTGCGAGGGCCTTCCGTGCGTGATGGCAGATAGCACTACCGGCAGGTGCCCGTCGCACCAACCGGCCTGCTGCCACGCCCAGGGAAACTGCACATGGTTGAGGTGGACGAGCTGGTAGCCCTCGAACTCCCCGAAGTTGGACGGCCGCAGGTGCACGGGGATGCCCAGGTTCCGCAGCCCGCTCCGGTAGCCAGCGATCTGAACAATATCACCTCCGAAGCCGGGATGCCCGCCCCGGTAGGGGTCCCGGTTCAACATGCAGACCCGGTATGGCGCCCTCTCGTGTACCGGGTCCGTCACCTGGATATAGCCCTCAGCGGCCAGGCCCGAGTCGAGAACAGTGTAGTAGGCCCTGTCGTGGTGCCCCTGCCGCCAGCCCTCCCGCGCCAGGTGGGCTCGGACCTCCTCCAGAGTGCCCCCTGTTGCCCCCCTGCATGCGCTGGCACGCAGCAGAACGCCCGGGCCTGCACCATAACTCATCCTGCCATCCGGGGACGCCCTGTAGCCCCACACAGCCCCGAATCCGTAGTTCCAGCAGAAGTGCTCGATGCCAGCGTCTACGTACCCCGCCGGGAGGCGCACGCCCGCGTCCGTCACCAGCACATAGTCCGCTTCGGGATGTGCCGCTATCCGGTCCCCAATGTCATCAGCCGGCTCCCTCGCGCACACCGTCCACGTGGGGCCGTCGGCTATATCGTGCCCGCCGCCCAGGACCAGGACGCGCCGTTTTTGGCTCCGCACGTCGATGCCATCCTTGACGTGGACGGCCTGGACGTTCCAGAGCGCGACGATCTTGACATGTGGAGACCGAGGCGGTTCGTGCATATATTCAGTGGCAGACACGACAGCAGTACTCATGGCCGCCGCCTCGTGGCAGAAGAGGTGGTCGTATCCCGATGCCGGGTAGTTGTCGTACCCGTGGCTCAGGGTGGCCTGCCGGAAGACGCCTGCCGGGATGAGCGTGCATGAGAACGAGATGCCGCCGACCAGTGCCGGCCCCGTCCCCGGCCGCGCCTCCATCACGCGCACATTCGGAGCGCACTGGACGCCGAGGGAAGTCGCCGCATAGTCCCACGCAAGCGAGGTCGTCTCCCCGAACTGGTAGGTGTGTGGCACGGGGATGCCCACGATATCCTTGCCCTGGCGCCCGGCCCACACGTCCAGCAGGCTCTTCCATGCCTCGGGGTCTGGCAGCACGTCGTCCTCGTAGGCAAAGACGGCCTCGCAGGACTCCGGCACGCGGCTGCGAAGTTGCTGCCACAGGTAGGCGACCTGTCGGTCTTTCAGGCCGACGCGGCTTGTGTCTCTCCAGATCACCGTATCCGGGTAGGACTTCCTCACGCGGTCAGCCTGCTCACAGAGCGCCGCCCAGAATGCGTCATCCGGGCTGTTGCAGAGCCAGCGTACATGTGCGGTGGTCGGGAGATGCAGGGCCAGCCAGGCCTCCACCCATCGCGCGAGAAGATACCCCTTGCCCGAGAATGGAGTGCAGACCGCCAGGTCAGGCGGCACGATCTCATACTCGCCGTCGAGTCGGATATGCAGGTCGCGCGGCCGCTCGCCCCAGTGCTCCACCGGCGCAAACTTCGTCAGGTCGGCCGCGACCCGAACCGTTGACTCATTGTCCTGCATACGAACTCCGGCGTGGACAAGGGTCACCTCGGCATCCTCGTCGGCCAGCACGACAACCCGCGAGAGCACACCAGTTGCGGCCGCCGCAAATCCCAACTCTTGCGGGGAGAACCGCGCCTTCCCTACTAAATCCACGAACGACGGGACCAGGGCCGGCCACCCTTCGCGCACCTGCTCCACCGTCAGATGCAGGTCGTTCGTCCATGCATAGACCGTCCCGTCCGGCGTGAGCAATACGGCATCATCCGACAGGAACTCAAGCCCGTGGGAAAGGAACTCCAGTAGCGCCGTGGTCTTGCCCGACCCTGCCCTCCCGCAAATCACGACCGCCTTCCCGTCCTTCACCGCCGCAGCCGCGTGCAGGAACTCCCACCCCTCCGGCCGACAGAACCGTGGGATAGCGTGCCACACCCATTCCAGTACCGCCCCCGCGCCGTAGCACGGCTCCGGCATGACAACCTGAATGAGGTCGCGTTCGCTGTGAACCTGCACGTCACCGAAGGGCCACCATCCCTCCGGCAGCGTTTCAGGCATCCGGTCTTTCGGGACGACCTGAACCTCCACGCGGAACGTCCGATCAGGCGGCGTGGGCCACCCGCACCGTCGCTGCGCGGCCACCTCCAGCGCGGCCCAGTTCGTTTCGACTTCCATCGTGCCGATGACGGTCGGGTACGTCCTCATCTCTCTTCCACCGCCGTTATGGTATAGCTCCGGTTTGACTCCTCCCGGATGGCCACGATCCGCAACTTCGCGTTCTCCAGCGCGTAGAACTCGCTCCCCTTGATGCCAATGAGGTCCCCCGGCTCATACCATGCACCCTGTGGCCCGATGCCCAGCTCAACGGAGAACGGCGGCACCACGCGGCTCCACAGCAGCTTCGCGGCTACCTTGTCGGCCATCGCAGCCGTGGTGACTCCCGGCAGGGAAATCTGCTGGCGGTACTGCCCACGGAGGCCAACATCCCAGTCGTCACTCCTCTCCACCACCCCCTGGTTATAGGCGTTGGTCCTCGCCCGATACTCGACGGCAATCGTGTTCGGCATCGTCCTATCGTCGCCGCGGGACAGCCGTGGCGCCGCGCCCTCCAGCCAGTCGCGCCAATCGATCACGGTATAGTCCAGCATCTCCCGCGCGGGCGACCGCCGTGTCCGCAGCTTGAACACGCCCTCGGAGTAAATCAAAATGCCATCGAAATACGAAAGCAAATGTTCTATGTGGTTCAGGCCAGAGCCAGCGGAATCCATTATCGGGCTGGCGTACAGCGCATGGGTCGCGCAGTACGTCGCCTGCTCCACCCACGACGGCGCGTCGACGTCCGCAGCCGAAAGGCCAAGCCCGTACCTGTCATGCGTCAGGAAATCCGCGAGGCACACGACGGGATTCAGGTCCCCGTTGGCATCCCCCACGAAGACATTCAGGCCCAGGGTCGTCAGGTCGGCATTCCCCGCCACGAGGTCCGCAGTCGTGCGCGTCACCTCAAACGTGAAGTTGGGCATCGCCGTGCTGTACCCCAGGCTGTATGCCTGCAGGACGATATAGCAGATATGCCGATAGGCCAGGTTCTGCTGTCCCACTCCGAGGTGCGCCGCTATGTACGGGTCCGGCGCCGCGCCCGGCAAGCCGGGGTAGAATGAGTAGGCGATGCCTCCGAGTGCCACGGGGTCGCCGTTCGCCCACATGGCCGACAGTGTGCCCATTCGTCCCTCGCCGAGTGCGATGGCGAAGCCGGCGCTGTAAGTGATTACGGTGCCTCCGCCCTTGCCACCGCCAGAGCCGCCGCCCTCGTCTGTCTCATGCTTTTCGAAGTTCCCGTACCAAATCACGGTCCCGGTGACACGGGTTTTCCCGTAGATGACGGGGAGGACCTGGCCCTTCTGAGGAACTGTCACACTCAGTCCGGCTACCTCGCCTCTGTTGTCTTCTGCCGCCGGTGGAAACAGCCAGCCAGCCGCGAGCGCGCCAACGGTCAGGCCCACTTTCGGCTGCCCGAACATACCGCCGATGACGCCGCCGAGTATAGTAACTACGGGCTGCATCGGAGTCTGAACCCTCCCACGAACCTCTCCGTAAGCGCCGGCATGTCAACCTGATCGCAGCGCACGGTATCCCGGCTCACCGCGTGAACAAGCCGCCCATCGCCGACGTAGATGCCGCAGTGCGAGGCCGCACGGCCATACCGATAGACCAGCAGGTCGCCTACCTGCCAGGGCGGCGCCACCGCGTCGCAGTACTCCACAATGCCAGCGATGAGTCGCTCCGCCCGTGTGTGCAGCATCCAATCCGGCGGGTAGTCCTCCGGCGTGAAATCGGGCAGGACGCCAGCCGCCGAGTAGATGGCGATGGCAAGATGCACGCAGTCCACGCCGACATGCTTGACCCGCGCCGCATGCTGGAAGGGAGTGCCAACCCACCCCATCGCCTCCGCGCACAATGCTGCAGTCTGGCCCGCAGTCACAGCACCACCTCCGGCCACGGCACGTTGATGAAGCCGCGGAAGTTCAGGCCATTGAATGCGAACTTGGCCTGGCAGCTGGCATACGTCTTATCGCAGCCGGGTATGACCTCGAACCGATCCCCCGGCGACACGCCGTAGAGGAGCGGGATATTCCATTTCATGGCCCCCGTCGCACGAGACCACCCGACTGTCCGCGATGCCCCGACATTCAGACCGGATAGGAAGGTCAGTTGGCCGAGGGCAAAGTAATCGTCCGCATGGGCCAGCGCCGTCAACATGTACACCCTTTCGTACCCCACCGCCGTCGAAAGCGCGGTCCCGGTGACGACATAGCCAGCACGGGGGACAGTGCAGGTGTTCACGTCAAACAGTATATTCGAGCACCCCTCCTGCACGATGGTCCGCGGGCATATCCGCACCGCCCGCCCCATCGCCGACTGCAACTGTATCTGAATGACAGACCTGGCGATGACTGGCTGGCCCACGACATCCCACACGGAATCGAGGAACGAAGAGGCATTCCGCAGGTTCACCAGATAGAGGCTCACCGATGCCCTGTCCAGCGCGCCGTTCAGGCAGAGGTCGGCGAGCATGACGCGCTGGCTGTCCGTGCTATATTGCACCAGCAACTCCGCATTCGGCAGGTCCAGCGTCAGCCGGTCAACCTGGAGGTCGCCCTGCGCTTCCAACGTTCCCCGCTTCCACGGAAACGGCTCGAACCAGCGGTGCCCGGCGCCATCGTGAGCATCGAAACGACACTCCTTCGTCTGGTTGATGAAGCGGAAGACAGCGCCCCCGTAGGCGAGCGTCCACACGGTCGCCTCAGCGATGAGCACGCCCTCTGACGTGAGAGTGCCGGCGAATCTCGGGTCGATGCTTTTCACGCCTCCCACCACCCGCGACAACGTACCGCCCAAGCCCCCTCTATGGAGTCGCCTGCAAGATAGTTCACACCCGCGTCGTGACTAATGTCCGCGGCGGAACCTGGCCCCCCATAGACGATCCCATCCCAGTCCAGATCCCACCCTGTCTCGAAGTCCGACCCGACATGCCACCTGGTGCCGTAGATCGTCCACGCCGCGGCTGGCGCTGACAAGGGAGAGTAGAAGTCTATGTATACGGTGTCGCCCGTGTTCAGGATCAGCGGGGTAGTCAGGTAGCACTCGGCATAGACTCGGCCGCCCGCGGTCGAGATCGCAGTCGCCAGCGTCCCGGTGCGCTGTGTCACGCCGGGGGCAGCAGACACTTCAATCCGGTAGTACAGATGGTCGGCGGGCACCGCGGGAGAAGAGATGACAGCACCTACGCGGTCGATGGTGATGTCATGCGTGGTGACCAGCGGCAGTGTGAACCGCGCCCGGTCGTCCCCGGATAGAACCTGCGTGAGAGGGTCCTGGCAGTGGCCGACGACAACTCCCGCCACATTCAGATAGAACGCACCATGCGCGAAGGCGTCCCGCTCGCCCCAGACGCCAGCCGCGGTCCGCAGGGAAACCGCCATCCACGAGTGCGGCGTGTTCTGCTCCGAGAGGTCAGCCACGATGTAGCCGCCCCATAGGATGTCGTCCTGGCGGTCCAGCGTGCCCAGGTAGGGAATGGCGACGGTATAGCGCACATCGAAGGTATGTGTTGCGTCCCAGGTCCCGGTGAATGCCTCTATGACGAGCCAGTAGCGCGTCCCCTGCGTCAGCGCCGTCGCCACGACTGGTACCTGCTGCCAGCCGACTGCCGCCGGCACATGCGTCGCCGACACCATGATCGCGCCCGGCTCGCCGGAATCATTCGCGCACAGACTCACGCGTACGGTCCCCGGCGTAGTTACAGCACCGACGTAGTAGCATAGATTGATGACGCTGAGTGCTACCGGGCAGGCGAAGGAAAACGCCACCGCCTCGCCTGTATCGTCAATGGTCGCATCCGTGATCGTTCCGCCCATGACGCGCTGCGAGATAGGGTAGCGATCCTCCACATCGGCGATCTGCTGGAGTTTCACATTGCCGCCGTAGGCGAAGAACTTCTCGGGCGTGTACTGGAACCCATCGGTGGCGAAGCGCACGCGGTAGGCGGCGTTGTCGGCATCATAGGT
>Ga0307378_10005774_pt1 | contig 17120 bp, 9 predicted proteins | sample UN1MG_FD_202238 | JGI IMG/M metagenome (GOLD analysis project Ga0307378, IMG submission 202238) | Soil microbial communities from Risofladan, Vaasa, Finland - UN-1 | ecosystem: Environmental > Terrestrial > Soil > Coastal area > Acid sulfate soil | place: Finland: Risofladan, Vaasa | collected... | reverse complement strand
GAAGTTGAAGTTGTTGTCCCTCCCGACGAGCGTCTCGAAGTTGGTGGCGCCGTCCGCCGGGTCGAGCGGGTCCAAAGGCGTCGCCCCGCTCATATGCTCCACCTCGTAATTATCCGGGATATAGTCGCCGTCGCTGTCCCAGCTCAGCGGATCGGTGCCGTAGGTCACCTCGCCGTCGGAGCAGACTCCGCTGACGCCCGTGTCGCCGTCACTCAAGCCGTCACCGTCGGTGTCGGGGTTGTTGGGATCGGTGCCGTAGATATTGGTCTCGTCATCGTCGGAGAGGCCGTCGCCGTCGGTGTCAAGGACACCGCAGCCCTCGTCAATCTCGCCGTAACCGGGATCGCCCGGGCACTGGTTGTCAATCGAGTCGCAGAGCTCGGGAGCTCCCGGATAAACAACAGGATTCAAGGGCTGGCAATCATCCGCATCGCCGCTCCCGTCGCCGTCGGAATCCGGGTTGCAGGGGTCGGTCTCGCCGGCATCCACGACTCCATTGGCGTCCAGGTCTTCGCCCGCGATGCAGAGCAGGGTGGCGCCGTCATAAACGTCCACGTTGCCGTCGCAGAGGCCGTCACCGTCCGAGTCCGGGTCTTCGATGTTCGGACAGCCGACGAACGACTCGTCCCAGTCCATGATGCCGTCATGGTCGTAGTCTCCGTCATAAGCAAATTCAGCTTCGGCGGTAAGGGAGTTGCTTTTGTTGCCTTGATTATCCAAAACCCAGACCCGGAAATCCAATTGGGCGTCAATCAGATATTCGGTAAGCTCCGGCGGCAATAACTCCCTGATGTTGGCCCAGACGTCAATCTCGTTGGAGTAGCGTCCGTCGCCGGCCACCGAGTCGCCCCACTCGGGCATGACGCCATTGTCGCAAGCCTGGGGAATGAAATCTACAAGGACGGTGTCGCCCACGCACGTGGAAACGGTCGTTCCCGCCAAGGGTCCGGACATTATAGTGGCGAGCAGGCACCCGTAGACTTCAATGCAGGGGGTGTCGATGCCTCCCGGGGCGGGAGAGTAGCCGTCGGCGTCAGTAATCATCATCGAGACCTTGATGGTGTCATAAGGAGTTACGGCCGTGGGGAAGCGGGAATCGTAAATCACCGGATACGGGTTGTAGAAATGCATGGTCTGGCCGGAAAGCGTGTTGCTCCGGTGGCCCTCATCATCGAAGATCCACATCTCATCCACCTGGACGGTGAGGTCGGTGATGTAGGGCAGGTACTGCGGCGGCAGATACTCCGCGATCACCACGGCCAGGTTGTCCTTGATCGTATAAATGTCGTTCCCGCCCACGGTATCGCCATAGTTGCCGTCGAGGCCGTTGTCGCAGGCCCAGATCTCGAACAGCGAGCTGAAATCGTCAAGGTTGATCTGGCCCAGTTCGGGGAAGGTCGGGGAAGAGATGAGCGCATGGACCAGGATGCAACTGTTGCCGTCCGCGATGTCGGAGGCGCCCTGCCGGTCAATGGCGTGGAAGGTGATGGTGATGGTGTCATCGGGCGTGACCGTGCCGCCGGGCATCGTCAGGTCGTAGATCACGGGCTGGTCGTTCTGGATGGTGGAGTTCAGCTCGACGTTGTTGCTGCGGTTGCCGGCCAGGTCGAAAATCCACATCACCACGTGCATGTCAACTTCCGTGGCGTATTGCAGATATTCCTCCGGCAGCAGGTTCAAGATGCCGGCGTCGAAGAGCCCGCCCTTGGAGTAAATGCCGTCGCCCATCACGGAATCGCCGTCCAGTCCGTTGTCGCAGAACCAGATGCGGAGGCCAGTGAGAGCATAGAGGTCATCGAAATAAATGGTGCCCACCTCGGGAATGGTCGGGAAATCAACGCTGCCGGAGAAGTAGATGCAGGTGTGGTCGCCGGTGGTGTCGTGATACACGTCGCCCTTGGGCGGTCCGTTGGGCAGGGTCGGGTCGGTCATGCCAACGCTGTATACGGGCGACAGTCCGGACTGGACCACCGCGGGCCCGGTGAAGTCGTAGAGCCACGGGTTTTCTCCGTTGCAGGGATCGGACTCGCCCACGTCGAGCACGCCGTTTTGATTGGCGTCCTCATCGCCGTCATCCACGCCGTCACCGTCGGTGTCGGACAGGATGGGGCTGGTGCAGGAGACGGTGGCCTCGATGAGGTCGTCAAGCCCGTCGCCGTCGGAATCCGGGTCGCAGGGGTCGGTCTCGCCGGCATCCACGACTCCATTAACGTCAAGGTCCTCGCCCGCGATGCAAACACCCGGAATAGTCACATTGCCGTCGCAGAGGCCGTCACCGTCCGAGTCCGGATTTTCGATGTTCGGACAGCCGACGAACGACTCGTTCCAGTCGTTGATGCCGTCATGGTCGTAGTCCCCGTCATAAGCAAATTCAGCTTCGGCGGTAAGGGAGTTGCTTTTGTTGCCTTGATTATCCAAAACCCAGACCCGAAATTCCAACTGGGCGTCAATCAGATATTCAAAAAGCTCCGGCGGCAATAACTCCTTGATGTTGGCCCAGATGTCAATCTCGTTGGAGTAGCGTCCGTCGCCGGCCACCGAGTCGCCCCACCCCGGCACGGGGCCAATGTCGCAAGCCTGGGGAATGATACCTATGAGGATGGTGTCGCCCACGCACGTGGAAACGGTCGTTCCCGCCAAGGGTCCGGACATAATAGTGGCGAGCAGGCACCCGAAGACCTCAATGCAGGGGGTGTCTATGCCTCCGGGGGCGGGAGAGTAGCCGTCGGCGTCAGAAATCATCATCGAAACCGTTATGTTGTCGTAAGGAGTTATGGTCGTGGGGAAGCGGGTATCGTAAATCACCGGGTAAGGATTATAGAAGTGGACGGAGTTGCCGGAGAGGGTGTTGCTCATGTGCCCGCCGGGAGGATCAGAAGCATTGTCGAAGATCCACATCTGGTCCAGAACAATAGTTAAGTCGCTCAGATAGGGGAGGAACTCCGGAGGCAGATACTGGGAGATCACACTGGCCAGATTGTCGGAAATCGAATAGATGCCGTCGTCGCCGACGGCATCGCCGAGGACTCCATTATCACAAGCGTAAATCTGGAAGAAGGAGTTGAAATCGTCAAGATTGATCTGGCCCAGTTCGGGGAAGGTCGGGGAAGAGAGGAGCGCATGGACCAGGATGCAACTGTTGCCGTCGCCGATGTCGCCATCATAGTCAGTGGCGTTGAAGGTGATGGTCACGTCGTCATCGGGGGTTATTGTGCCCGGAGGAGTCACGAGATCATAAATCACGGGATGATGGTTGATGACGAGGCCCGCCCGGGTCACGTTATTGCTGCGGTTGCCCGCCAGGTCAAACAGCCACATGGTGACGTTATATTGCACCTCGGTGCCGTAGGGGAGGTATTCCGGGGGAAAAAGTGCAAACAGCGAAGCATCCAGGAACCCTCCCTTGGTGTAGATGTGGTTGTCGGCGACGCGGTCCACGCTCTGCGGATTGGCCAGGCCGCCGTCGTCATCGAACCATATCCTGAGGCCAAACGTGTTATAAAGAGTCTCAAAGGATATGGTGGACAACTCGGGGGGCATGGGAGGGTATGTAATCCTGATGATCCCGCCCTGGAAAAAGGTGGCGGTATGGGTGGCGGTATCATGATAGATGTCGCCCTTGCAGGGCGTTCCGGTCTGGTCGCAAATGTTCACGGTGACAATCACCGTATCGCCCGAGTTGATGGTGTCGGAATCCAGGAAGGTGGCGCCGTCCCAGACCCGGGTGTGGAACTCGGTCACCACCGGGTGCTGGTCGCTGCACGGATCGGACTCGGCAAACTCTCCCGTGCCGCCGTCAACCACGCCGTCGAGGTCAATGTCTTCGCCCTTGATGCACACGCCGCTCACCGTGGTATTGCCGTCGCACAAGCCGTCGCCGTCGGTGTCCGGATTGAGCCGGTCCGTGCAATAAAGGTCCTCGGTGACATCGTCAAGGCCGTCGAGGTCCGTATCCTGGGCATGCACCGGCATGGCGAAGGCCAGTACGAAAATCAAAACCATGCCCGAAAAACCAATACCGCTCTTCCATGATTTCATTCCCCAACCCCCTTCTAGAAGTTGTCAACTTTTTCATCCCGAAACTGAACAATGACAATCCGTTAGTATCAATCTGCTTGCTGTCAACTAAATTTGAATACCAAACGGCGGCTCATCTCGTGAAACAGCCGCCAATAAAAACCATGTTTTGCTTAACCTTTTGCTTTCAATAATAATTTCATGACTGAGGCGGATTTTCTCTTGAACTGCCCACGGGAATTCTATGGATGAGGGAATGCTCCGAGGCTGATCTCCCCGGGTGCGTCACCGCCCTCCATGCTGGCGATAGCGTCGGGGTTGCCTTGCCAATTGAATGATTTGAGTTATCCGGCGCGCTCGTTATTCCGGCTTCATGCATCTTTAAGAATCTAAGCCTCCATCTCCGGTCTATTATCGTATCACGGGCCACAAAACCTAAGGCCCATTCGCCAAAATAATTGTAGTCGTGCGCCTTGAGGAGGCGTACAATTTTCTATAGATGCAAAAATCGAACCAAAATGGAAATAAAGGATCGTAAATTGTAACTATTAAATTTCTATAAGTTTTTTGGCCGAGCAGTCGAATGGTCTGACCCGTTGTTAAATTTGATGGTGAAGTTTTGTAAATGGTTCTGCCGAAATTTGTCAGTGGTTCGATTTCGCCCATTATCCGTGTGGATGTATTTTTCAGATAACCAACTGTAATACAATGATTATTAATTTTTCTTGAAGTAATTTCATGATTTTCATCGCATTACTTTATGTAACGGTCGGCACTAACAAAATGTGTCAATCTACATGGATGGCTTCGTCCGGGAGAATTTTTATCAGCTTTCAACAGAGGCTCTTGTGGAATTCGTCCATCGCTGACATGCCCTGGGCTTTGTCCATGATTACGAGCACCATATGGACATGGCGGGTGCAGGCGAGGGTATTCAGGGCCGGGCCGGAGCGGCGCTATAAAAGCGCGGCGGCTTTGAGGGTGAGGATTTCGTTGGTTCCGTCCATGATCTTGAGGAGCTTGGCATCCCGGGCCAGCTTCTCCACCGGATACTCCCTGGAAATGCCGTAACCGCCCAGCACCTGGACCATCTCCGACGTATGCTTGACCGCCAGGTCCGTGGCCCACACCTTGGCCCCCAGGCTGGTCTTGAGGTCGCCCGGAAAACCCTGCTTGGAAAGCCAGCTCCCTTTCCACAAAAACGCCCGGGCCGACTCGATGGCCTGCCAGCAGGCGAAAAGCTTTTGCGCGATCAGCTCGTGATGGAAGATGGGCTTGCCCCATTGGACCCTCTTCTTGGAATGCTCGAGCGCGTACTCGTAGGCGGCCCGCATTACGCCCACGGCCAGGTATCCCACGGCCAGGTTGCCCACGGTGATGATGGCGTTGTGCAGCATCGGATAGTTCTCGCCGCAGGGAAAGAGCAGGTATGACTCGGGGATCTCCACGTCATCGAAATAAACCGGGGCCTGGTTCAGGACCCGGAGGCCGGTTTTATCAATGGGCTTGCCGCGGGAGAGGCCGGGCGCGTCGCCGGGGACCAGGAACGCGCCCGAGCCCTTGATGCCGAGCGCCGGGTCAATGCAGGCGAAGACCAGATAGGCGCTGGCGATGCCGCCGTTGGAGACGAAGTCGGACTTGGCGCCGTTCAGGACCCACTTGCCGCCTCGTTTTTTGGCGCTGGTGTGGTGATGGACCTTGGGGTCGTAATAATTGCTGCCGTCGGAGCCGACTTCGGGCTCGGAGCTGCACCAGGCCGTGATCTTGCATCCGGTCTTGTCCTCGCAAAACGGCGTGACGAATTTATCCGTCAGCTCCTTGTTGTCGGCGGCCAAAAGCGACGTCAGTTGCGGCACCACGGCTCCGGGCATGAGGGTGGCGGCGAATCCGGGGGCCCATCGTCCCAGCTCCTCCCAGACCATGCCGGTGGTCTGGGGGTCGAGTCCCAGGCCGCCCAGGGCCTCCGGCAGGGCCATGCGGTTAAAGCCGAGCTCGAAGACCTGGGCCAGCGCGTTCCAGTACAGCTCGCTCTGGAACGTCTGTTCCGGGTCCGCCAGCTTGTCCAGCGCCGTTTCCGCCGGCGCCAGCACGCCCTTTCCGAACTCGCGCGCGGCGCCGATCATCTGTTTCTGGACATCCGAAATTTCGAAGTCAACCATGGTTCTTTCCTCTCATTTTATTTCCCGGCGAAGAAGTCCGTGATCTTGAAGTAGTAGGGCAGATAGGCGTCGCCGTCCACCTCGCCCAGGACGCTGCCCGGCAGCATGGTATTGTCGCTGACCAGGAAGAAGGCGGCGATGATTTTTGAGGGCGCGATCTCGGCCCAGGGATCGAAGGCCGACTCGCGGAGGACCACTTCGGCGCTCCCCAGTTCCAGGCTTTTCATCTCGATCTCGGTCTGGTGGCGGCACAAGAGCACGGGGCCGTCAAAGCCGGGTTTGAGGTCAATCCGCGGATTGGCTTTAAATAAAAAATTTGGTCCCGTGTCGGGAAGCGCGGGCAGGGTCCCGGTCATCTTGGCCTTGATCTCGACAAACCTTGTCCCGTGGCGCTCGACCCATCCGTTCACTTCCGGGCCGTTTTTCGCAAGATGGATTTTCGCCATCTTTTTGGGAAAGCCGAAGATGTCGCGGCCGTTGTATAAGCGCGATTCTTCCGAATCAATGGGCATGGCCAGGCAATAGCTGCCCTGCTCGCCGGCGTATTTGCAGCGCAGGAACAGGGCGGATTCGCGGTAGCCGGAACCCAGGTTGGTCTCGGGATACTCGGCGATGAACATCATGCCGCCGGGCGCGTCGGCCGGTTCGAGCGGCGGGGGCAGGAGCCTTTTCACGATTTCCGGGCTGGTTTCGTACATTACTCCCAGCATCCGGGCGCCGATGAATTTCCTGGTCCCGATCCCGTAATAGCTGTCCAACTCTTCGCGGGTTTTCACAAAGCCCATATCTACCTCCTTGTCCGGGCCGTCAGTTGAATAAGTTCTTATAGCCGCAGATGAACGCAGATAAACGCAGATTAAGAAGAAATTATTTAAGAATCATCTGCGTTAATCTGCGTTCATCTGCGGCTCCTTTCTTCTCTTAACAAGCTGATTGCGGCTTAAGGCCGCGCTAGGAGAACCGTTTAAAAATGCCAAGCCGGCTTGACTTGGCAAAGATGGCCGCCTTTTCCAGGAGCAGCGGCGAGATCCGATAGACAATGGCTCCGGCCTTGCCCGCCGGCGTCATGACCAGTTGCCTTTTTCGCCGCTTGAGCATTTTTATGATCAGCTCCGCCGCGTGGGCCTGGGTGTGGTGCGCGGGCCGGTCCGGAGGCATCAATGATCCGTCCTGGGCCAGGATGCGCTTTTCCGGGTCATGCTCGGTGAAGCCCAGGTAGACCACTCCGACGTGAACGCCGGTCCCCGCGAGCTCAATGCGCAGCGACTCGGCGAGGCCGGTGAGCGCCTTCTTGGTCGCGCAATAGATGGAAGCTCCGGGCAGGCCGAAGAGGCCGGCGATGCTGGAGATGAATACCAGACTGCCGCGGGATTCGATCAGGGGATTGATCGCGAGCCGGGACAGAGTGATGCATCCGGCCAGGTTGGTCGCCACCACCCGGTCGCACACTTCGGGCGCCAGCTCGGCGAAGTTGCCCCGCATGGAAACGCCGGCATTGTTGACCAGGATGTCCAGGCGGCCGAAGCTCGTGAGCGCGGCGTCAACCATCTTCCTGGCGTCGTCCCATTTGCCCACGTCGCCGGCCACGGCCCTGACCTCGGCCCCTGACTCGGAGAGCTTTTTTTGCGAGTCCAGGAGCCGGGCCTCGCCGCGGGCCGTGATCACCACCTTGGCCCCCTGCTCCGCCAACTGCCGGGCCAGGGCCAGGCCCACGCCGCGGCTGCCGCCCGTGATCAATGCCACCTTGCCCGCAAACTCTTCCGTTTTCATGACGGTTCCTTATGGCGTTTTACGCCGCCTTGAAATAACGAAAAGATTTTTGACAGGATTAACAGGATTTTCCTGAGCAAATGATAATGCATTTTCTTTCATCCTGTTCATCCTGTTAATCCTGTCAAAAATTATTTTCCGGGCAGATGCCCGTATTCCCGAAGCCCATCAATCGCTTCCCTGATGCCCTGCTCGATGGGCGTATGGACCATGCCGAGCTCGGCCACGGCCTTGGCCGAAGAATAATAAGTCCCCAGCGGCGCCAGCCGCGCCAGCGGCAGGTTTATGAGCGGCGGCCGGCCCGTGACTTTTTCATACAGCGATCCGGCCGCGCCGCCCAACAGGATGAGGCTCGCGGGCAATTTTGCTTTTGGCGGCCTTTGTCCCGAGACCTCGGCCACTTTGGTGAAGAAATCCATATAGGTGAGGTTGTGGCCGCCCAGGATATAGGTCTCGCCGCGCCGGCCCTTGGTCAAGGCCGCGGCCGCGGCCCGGGCCGCGTCCTGGACGCAGACAAAACTCCGGCCCCCGGGGGGAACGGCCGGGGGCTTGCGCACGATGAACTGCCGGATTATTTCTCCGGAGCTGGGCCGCGAATCATAAGCTCCGATCATGAAGGTCGGGCATACGATCACCGCGTCCAGTCCTTTTTCACGGACGTAGTCTTTGACCAGCGCGGCCGCGCGGTGCTTGGACTCCATGTACGGGTATCCGCGATACGCGTCGGGGAACGGACAGGTCTCGTCGCCCGGCCGGTCCAGGGTCCCGAACTGGAAAGAGCTGGCTGACCCCACGAACACCAGCTTCTTGACCGCGGCATCGAGGCAGGCGTCAAGGACCTTGCGGGCGCCTTCATAGTTTACCTTCCAGGTCAGCCCGGCATCCGCTCTGGGGTCGGTGATGGCGGCCAAGTGGAACACCGCGTCGCATCCCTTGATTGAGCTGGACAAGACGGGGCCGCCATCGAGCAGGTCGCCCTCGATCTTCGTGAGGTCCAGGCCGGCCAGGGTTGTTGACCGGCTGCCCGGCTGGAGGAAGACCCGCACCGCATGGCCCTGGCCCAGAAGCTCGCGCACCAGGTTGCTGCCCAGCAGTCCGTCAGCGCCCGTGATCAGAACCTGCAATTTCGTCCTCCTTGACATTTTTTAAAAACCAACTACTCACGCCGCATTGCGGCGCCCGGAAATCATGAATTTCTTTCAGACAGGATTAACAGGATTTACAGGATTCTCCAGAGCGAGTAGATGCTTATTTTCTTTCATCCTGTTCATCCTGTTAATCCTGTCAAAAAATATTTTCTAAACAGGCTACCCGTGGATCAACGGCTCCAGGCCGGCCGCCGCGAACTCGCGGGCGATCCGGCTCAGTTGTTGGTCGTCAAGCCGGCCCGGGTCCGTGAATTCTCCGCCCCTGCCGATCCGGTCATACTTGCCCTTGGCCCAAGCGTGATATGGCATGAGGTGGACCTGGCCCTGGTAGTCGCGGCTTTTCAGGAAATCAATCATGCCTTTGATCGCGCCCTGGTCCGTGTTAAAGCCTGGAACCAGCGGCAGGCGGGGAATTATGCGCCCGGCCCCCGCCTCGCGGAGAATAGTCGTGAAGTTCTCCAGGACCCTTTCATTTCCGGCCCCGGTCGCCCGGCGATGGATGGCCGGATCAATGTGCTTAAGATCGTAGAGGAAGAGCCCGGCCTTTTGCAAGAGCGGACCGGCCATTTGCGGATCGAAGAAGCCGCAGGTCTCGATGGCGGTATGCAGGCCCTCCCGGTTGAGCGCGTCGAGGAGCTCGAAGAGGAAGTCCTTTTGCAGGGTCGGCTCGCCGCCGGTGATGGTCACTCCTCCGCCGGAGTTGTCGTAGAACGCGCGGTCCGGGAGCACCCTTGCCAGCACCTCTTCCGCGGTTATCTCGTATCCGATTATTTCCATGGCCTGGTTGGGGCACGCCCGCGCGCATTCGCCGCAGGCAATGCACCGCTGATAATCGCGGACAACATGTTTTTTTTCCATGCGCAGCGCCTGATGGGTACAGGCTTTAACGCAGGCGCCGCAGGCCTGGCAGCGTTCTTGCCAATATGCCATTTCCGGCCCCGCGGCCTGGGACTCGGGATTATGGCACCAGGAGCAGCGCAACGGGCAGCCTTTCATATAGACCGCGCTCCTGATGCCGGGCCCGTCATGGATGGCATAAGCCTGGATGTCGAAGATGATTCCCGCCATGCTCTTGATTCTTTCAGCAATGCTCGGTCCGCTCGATTATCTCTTGCTGGATCTCGCGGCCGAGGTCCACGAAATAGGTGCTGTACCCGCCGACCTTGACGATCAGGTCGCGGTAGTTTTCCGGCTCCTGCTGGGCCGCGCGCAGCATCTCCGCGCTCGCCACCGTGGGCTGGATCTGCGAGCCTCCCAGCTTGAAGTAGGTCCGCACCAGGGAGGCCCACTTGGCCCGGGCTTCCTCGCTCTCTCCCACGCCGGTGGGATGGAACTTGACGTTGACGGCGCAGCCCATCACGTCCTCGAACGGCAGTGATGCCACCGAGCGCAGCGCGGCCGTCACTCCCCGCCGCTCCACGTTATAGGGGTTGCAGGAGGCGGCATACGGCTTGGCCGCCTTGCGGCCGTCAAGGGAGGCGATGGAGAGCCTGCCGTCTATGGTATGAGTGATCATGCTGATGATGTAGGCCACGAAGGGCCCGCCCATCAGCGAGCGGTATTTATAGGTGATGCCGAACATCCGCTTCATCAGGTCATGGGCCAGCCGGTCCACTGACGGGTCGCCGTTGCCCCACTTGCCTTCGAGGTCCCGGATCTTCCGGTACAGGTCCTCATGGCCCTTGAAGTTGTTGTCCACTGCCGCGAGCAACTCCGGCAGGGTGGCCTGCTTGCGCTCGAAGACCAGCTCCCGGATCACGTAGAGCGAGTCCACCAGGTTGGCGATGGAGTTGATCATGGAGATGCCCGAGAAAACGTACCTGCCTCCTCCCCGGGTCACGTCCTTGCGCTTCGTGATGCACTCTTGCACAAAAGCGGACAGCAGGGGCGCGGGCTGGTGCTCGGCGAAGACCTGGTCGCGCAGGTTGGAACCCTTCGCGATCTTGTCCATGAAATATTCGGCCTGCTGGTACAGGGCCTCGAGCAGGGCGTCAAAGCTTTTAAATGAGTCCGGCTCGCCGGTGCAAAGGCCGTCGCCCTTGAGGGTCCCGGCCATCAGGCGCGCGTCGCCGTTGCGCAACGTGATGTTTAAGAGCTGCGCGAGCTGGAGGGCGTTGGCGCTCATGGGACCGGTCCTGCCGGGGCAGGTCGTTTCCACGCATCCCATCACCGCGTAGTCGCGCGCGTCCTCCTCGCTGAAGCCGCGGTTCTGCATGGCCTTGATGTTGACCTCGTCGTTGAAAATCGAGAAGCTTGACGTGCCCGAGGCCAGGTATGAGGCCACGCGGTCCAGCACCTTCTCCGGCGTCTTCTCGTGGACCCGGACCGAGACGTTGGTGATGGCCTTGGAACGGTGCGCGGCTTCGAGCAAGAGGTAAGTGAGGTCGTTGGTCCCGTCCTCGCCGTCGGGCCTAATCCCGGCCAGGGTGACGGGCGAAGAGCCCAGGAAGCGGTGATAGAAATTGGACAGGATGTTGGACTCGGGCCGGATGTTCTGCGACATGATCTTGAGCAACAGCTCGGACAGAAGCTCCACCGCCGCTTCCGGCGTGGTCCGGCCCTCATCCCGGTCCCGCCGGTAATACGGATATAGCTCCTGGTCCAGCCGGCCGAAGCAATGAAGGTAAACCGGGTGCGCGACCTCCACCGCCGTCTTCACCGTCCACATTGACTGCACCGCTTCCTCGAAGCTCGCGGCCGGCTCCAGCGGGACCTTTCCGCACTTCCTAAGCAGCCGATCAAGCTGCGCGAGCCTTTCCTGGTCCTTGCTTACGTTGATCTCGTCCTGGATCCTTGAGGCCAGGCGGCGGGCGTAGATGATGACTCCTTCCATAGCCAGCTCCACCGACTTCAGGAAGTCCCGGTCATCCTGGCCAAGCTCCCGGCCCGCTGCCAGCAGGTCGGTGATCTCCTGTTTCATGGCCAGGAGGCCCTTTTTGAGGATGGGACCATAGTCAAGGATGATGTGCGCGTGGTAGCTGGCGATGGTGGCGCAGGTCGAGAGCATCAGCACCTGCTTCGAGGTGTTGCCCGGGATGGCCAGCACGAAGTCGTTCATCTCCCGGGAAAGAAGCCCTGACTGCATCAGCTCCTTCTCGACGCGGTCCACGGTGGTCCGGCCCTTCCAATAAGGGATGAGCTTTTTCAGCAGGTATTCCTTGTCCCCGCTCTTGATCTGGTAGGGGTTGATCCGGCGCTCGGACATGGTCTTGAAGTCCATGTTCAGGGGCGAGGCTCCGCTCTCCCTCGAGATCCGCTGGTTCCGGAAGAACTCGGAGAGCATCCTCTTCCGGGCTATGTATGTGAGGCCCCGCGCCACGGTCGCGGCCCGGAACTTGATCATCGTCCCCTTGTCCAGCTCCGCCTCCAACACCGAGTTGAACACCCCGCGCTCGATGTCAACGGGGATGCCCAGGAAGTGCTCGCACCAATAGCCCGCGATCCGGTCGTCCGGGTCCAGGTAATGGGTCATCTTTTCGTACACGTTCTTCATGGCCAGGGCCACCCTTATTCCCACCGGGATGCCCTTGCCCTCGGTCTCCTGCCAGCTCTCGGTGTAATACCTGGCCCGCTCGATTGAGATGTAGGCGGGGCCGGTCTGGTAGCGCTCTCTCATGCGCGCGATGCGGCCGCCAGCGGGTTTTGCTCCGGTTGCCTGGCCGTCATTCATGTTTATCGCGGGTTGTGAAGCCATCACGGCACCTCCTCGGCTTCTGCCACGAAAATATTCAGACAGGATCAACAGGATTTACAGGATGTTCGGAAAATGCCGCTCGCTGCTCCTTATTCATCCTGTAAATCCTGTTGATCCTGTCTGAAAAAACTTTCATGATTTTCCTCGCCGCCTCCCGACATGAGGAACTGTCATTAGCTGATGTTAATAGGGTAGCGGCCGTATCGCTTGGCGGATTCCACCATTTTCCGGTAATTCTCCGGCTTGACGTAGTCGGGCACGGAGTTGGACGCGGCCAGACCATAGCCGCCGCCCGGCGCCAGCTTTTTTATCCTCTCCTTGACCTTGGCCTCCACCTCATCAGTGGACCCCAGCGTGAGAGTATAATCAAGGTCAATGTTCCCGAAAATGCAGAAGCGGTCTCCGAATTTCTTCTTGACCTCGACTATGTCCATGGCCTGCGGCTCGATCGGATGGATCGCCTTGATGCCGCAGTCGGCCAGGTCGTCCAGCACCGGGATGATGTTGCCGTCCGAGTGGAAAATGAAGGGCAGGCCGGCGCTGTCGAGGACCTCGCCGATCTTCCGGTACCAGGGGAAAACGTATTTTCTGTACACCTCGGGCGAAACCAGCAGGCCGCCGGTGTGGGCCAGGTCGTCGGACATGAACACCGCTCCCAGCCGGGGCATGCCGATGAGCTTCCGGGCGATCTTCAAGTAACTGTTCCCGATGATCTCGAACATGGCCTCCACCACCGCCCGGTCATCGAAGAGCGCATAAGAGAAATTTTGCAGCCCCATGGCCTGTGACGTGTTGCCGAAAATGGCGGCCGGCGAGAGCATGCCCAGCGTCTTCATCTTGGGCGGCAAAATCTCGTCCATCTCATGAAACGCCGAGAAGTCAACCTCATCCGGATTGGGCCAGGGAAAGCGCTCAACGTCCTTTATGGTCTTGATGAGCCCCTCGCTCTCCGTGAGCCACGCGCGCTCGCGATCAGCGTCCTCAAGCCGGCCGTCCCGCTCGGACGCCGTCCGCATCAGTCTCGGGGTCAGGAAGGGGGGGAGCACCGGCACGTAGTCGTAACCGGCCCGGATATAGAACTCGACCTCATCTTCCGCCCCGTTGATCTCATGGCCCAAAAACCATTCCTGGATCGGGATCGCGATCTCCGCCTCGAACAACGGCACCCGGTCAGGCTCCTCCCTCCGCAGCGCCGTTGCCAGCCGCGAAAAGTCAGGGTCCAGCGGCACACCCCCCAGCTCGCCGCTCACCGTCACCGGCCCCCTGGCCTTGCCCGCCCGGCCGCCTGAAAGCATGGAAGTGATCCGCTGCCATAAAGACGGGGCCGGGCCGGACCCGATCCGGTCGCTGATCTTGAGAGTGGCGCCCCCGTACTCATTGGTGATGAAACTGATCTTGACCACGTGGCCGCCGTCGGCGAGCTTCGGGCCCGAGACCTTGATAACGAGTTTTTCATCCCGGGCAAAGCTGACCGGTTTTTCCAGGCCGGTCTCGCCGAGGGTGATGAGGTTGGCGCCGAGGCTTAAGCGGATCTTTTCGGCCGGGCGCCTGTTCCCGTCCACGTCCAGGCTGAAGTCCCGCATCCCGCTGATCTGGATGGGAGTCATGGTATTGCAAAAGCACAGCTCGAACCCGTCCTCGTTGTTGCGCAAGCTGCCCCGCTCATAAATCTTGTTGACCAGAAAGCCCGGAATGTAAACCATGTCCGCCCCCTTGCCCTCTACACTACCAGCATCCAAGATGCATAAATTTCTTTGCCCTTTTTTCCGTAACCACGGATGAACACGGATTAACACGGATTTTAAAATGATGTTGTAATTAATATCCGTGTTTATCCGTGTTCATCCGTGGTTATCTTACAGGCGTCATGATCCGTCCAACTCCTTCAACACCAGGGCGAGCATCCGCATCAGGTGCTTCTTGCGCGCTTTCAGCTCCGGCCGCGACAGCGATTTTTTGCCCACGAGACGGCTCAAGACGCCGCTGTAGGTGAAGTAGGCGATGATCATGCCGTAAAAGCTGACCAGGAGCTGATGGGCCGCAAGCTCCCCCGACCGGGTCTTGGGGTAGGTGGCATGGACCACCTGGACCGCGCTCTCGAACAGCGGGGAAAGATGTTCCTGGACCCGGTCGAGGTGCTTGCCGCCCGCGCTCTCGCGCTGGACAATACGGCTGAAGTTGATGTTCGCGGCGAGAAAATCAACATAGGCGTCAATCATGCGCGTAAGCCTCTCCCGGAGCGTCCCTTTCACGGACAGCGATTCGAGCAGGACGCGGTTCAACTGCTGGTAGTAATGGTCCAGCACGGCCACCAGCAGGGCGTCCTTGCTCTTGAAATGGTAATGGATCAAGGCCTTGTTGACGCCCGAGAGCTCCGCGATCTCCCGGGTGGTCGCGGCATCGAATCCCTGCTCCCCGAAAAGCCGGTACGCGGCCTCGAGGATATTTTCCTTGACCCCCAATCAAGCATCCCCGTTGCGCGATTTAACTGGCCGCCCAGTTAATTATCAAATAGGTTACTATAACCGCGAGCTCTTGTCAAGGCGCCGGCGTGAAAAAATTTGAGGCTGATTGCAAGAGGCCCGGCCGCGCGGGGAGCGGCCTGCTCCCTCGCGGCAATTTTCGGCATCCGATCTCCAGGCGGTGATGGAAGCTTGGCCCGATCTCCCCGAGGCATTCAAGATGTGGTATGATGACCGGATCGAGCGGGGCGTCAAGTTTCATCATGACGGCCGGCTCCGGCGTATCGCCAACGCCGGGAACCGGGCGGGCGGCATAATATCCGAAGGGAGTGTTCCCATGGAATTGAAAAATCTGGAAGGTCTGGCCGCGATCCTGCTTACGCCTTTCACCGCAGACGGAAAGATTGATGAAGCCGGCGTGAAGCACCTGGTCCGGGCCGCGATTGACAAGGGACTCAATGGAGTAGTGGTCCTGGGCAGCAACTCCGAGTTCCCCTACCTGCGGTTCGAGGAAAAAGTCCGGGTCATGGGCGCCGCGGCCGAGGCCGCCGCAGGGAAAATACCCGTGATCGGGACCGCGTCGGCCTGGAGCACCGAACAGGCGCTCGACCTGGCCCGAGAGGCGGGGAACGCCGGCTGTAACGCGGTCATGGCCGCGCTGCCGCTTTACTTCAGACTGGATTTCAAGGATGCGGTCAAACACTTCGATGCCATTGCCGGACAGGGCGGCCTGCCCGTCTACTATTACCATTTCCCCGACGTTACCGGCCTGGCCGTCCCGCCCCGGGACCTCGCCCGCATCGCGGAGATTGACGGCGTGATCGGCGCCAAGATCACCGTGGTCAACCGGGGCTTCCTGAAAAAAACCATCCAGGCCGCCGGGAAACATAAATGGAAGGTCTTTACCGGGACGTCGTTTTTGCTCTACGATTGTCTCGAGTTCGGAGGCGCCGGGGCCTTTTGTCCGTTGCCCTTGATCGGCTCCGAAGATGTAAAGGCCGTTTATGAAGCCTTCAAGTCCGGCGACCTGGCCCGGGCCAAAACCATGCGGGACAAGCTGCTCCGGGCAATACCTCTGTTCACCGGCGCCCGGCTGCCGCCCGCGCTTCTGGCCCGGGGATTCAAGGCCATGGTCCGGATGCCCTACCGCGCCGGCAAAAGAGCATTTGCTTCCCACGGACTGCTCAAGGAAGCCCTGCGCCTGCAAGGCCACCCCATCACCAGCAAGGTCCGGCGGCCATATCAGGAAGTGAACCCCCAACAACATGAGCTGGTCAAGAGGACTTTGGAGGACCTCGGCTGGCTGTGAGCGATCGTTAATTGCTCCCTCACCATGGAGATGGCCCACGCGCCCCGCCGGATTTAGCAACGCGCGTGTCCGGGTCAGTATCGGGCATCCCCGTCCATTTACCGCGGCCCGCGGATGACTTCCACCTCCAACAGGTGCGACATGCCTGGCACACAAAGGGAGCGGGTTTTAGGGCCCGCTCCCTTGAGGTTATGTTGGTGATGTGGGTTATGGGTTTACCGCGTTCAGGGTGAACGCCGGCAACAGGTCAACGTCATTCATCCATCGGCCTTTTTCTTCGGCGAGCAAAAGACCGCAATGGGGGATTTGAGCGTTCACGATGATGGGGCCGGGGCCGGTGATGGCGAGGACGATGGTGGCGTGGCCGCCGTCAAGTTTGCCGTTGACGCCGGACACGTCGAAGCGGTTGCCCGCCGGGCCTCCGCTGTAACTGCCGTCGCCGCCGAGCAGCACGGCCGTGCCCGTGGAGAGGGGGTCAATGGAGAAGACCACGGAGAAGCCGCCCTGGTACAGCACGTTGATGAGGTTGGAGTTGCGCACCCGGACCGTCACGTGAGTGGT
>Ga0307378_10005771_pt1 | contig 17129 bp, 13 predicted proteins | sample UN1MG_FD_202238 | JGI IMG/M metagenome (GOLD analysis project Ga0307378, IMG submission 202238) | Soil microbial communities from Risofladan, Vaasa, Finland - UN-1 | ecosystem: Environmental > Terrestrial > Soil > Coastal area > Acid sulfate soil | place: Finland: Risofladan, Vaasa | collected... | reverse complement strand
GAAGTAAAGGTCTGCCACGTTATTGTAAGGATGGCCCGTGGCGCTTTGATCAGGGTATTCCGTATAGTAGATGCGGTTTGTCAAGGGGTCGTAAGCAAGTCCGTTTGGTCCACTGGAATGAGTGTTAATACAATTATTAATCTCGCCCACTTTCACCCACGAAGTCGCATTATACGGGCTGACTATATGAATCTCCCCGGAACTCGTTATGCCGAATACCAGGTCATTTCCAGACTCAGCCCCGACCGTTGTGGTTAAAGGTAGGCTCGCACCCAATATTAAAGCCAGTACCAGCACAAGATAAATAATCTTTTTCATATAGCCCTCCTCTTCAGAATCATCACTCCGCGGAAATTATTTAGCCAGCCAGTTTCCTGGTCGGTTTTGCTATTTAAAACCATCGTCATGGCAAATTTATCTCTCGCAAGATTTCAGCTTCCTGGCTATCAGGAATATTACATGAGCGGACACTATATGTCCCCATGAGAACATTTTACTACCTAAAATGGCTTTTGTCAATACGGCGTGTTACGTCAAAATAAACTGTTACCGAACAGGATATGGTTGCGTCATAAATCATGTTACCGAAATCTCACAGGTACTGACTTTCCTTTGTTGATGGGTGGGGTATTCCGCCATAGTCCACAAGTGTTCCAGATTCTCATTGATTTGTTTTAAGAGTGTGACAGGGTTGAGACCATAATAGATTGCAGCCAATTCCTGTCGCTTAGCCTCCGTTAGTATGCCCGCCTTAAGTAATCGCTGATAAGGCGTTTTTGCTGTATCATAGACCTTGTGCACCTTGGCCCCGTGCCTGGTCTTGTATAGTAACTTGCATTACGCTGGCTGGATATCGACTTCATTTATGGTCAAATCTACGTTTCCCGTTCCCTGCATCAACTGAAAAGCGGCGAGTACGTGTTCACACAACCAAAGTCTGAGAGAAGTCGCCGGACTATAGCCTTGCCACCCTCGGCTTTCCTCGTGCTAGAATCAGATTAGTAGCAAATTAGTAGCAATACCCTAAAAAGAAACCCCCTGTCCGGCTGATTTAGCTACAAAACAGGGGGTTGTTTTTACATTGGTAGCGCATGCGGGATTTAATGGTAGCTATGAAATAGGGTGAGTTTAGCTACAAAATGAGTAAAACTGGTTATAACTGGAAAAGGCATTTTGTAGCTATTATTTTTCATAGACTTAAAATTCCGTTAGCAAATACGTTAGCAAAAAGTAGAGTATTTTCCTTCGTGTGTGGGGCTGCCTTTGTACTTGGCTGGGCGCTTTTGCCTGCGGGTATTTGAAATAGCGAATTAATCCCCATCAACCACAATTGAGCAGGACCCCTTGTCCTATTTTTTACCATTTTTGATATTTTAAACCGCTCTCGAAATTTGCCGTTAGCTATGAAAAATGGTCAAAATAGCTTCAAAACGGTAGAAATCGGTTATTAGCGGTAGGAGTGTTTTTGAAGTGTTGTCAATCAGCAAAATGGGACACTTTTTAAACCGAACATTTTGGCATAATCAGGCGGCATTAACAAGCTCCTTGAGGCCCTGGTTGTAATCTCTGCGACGATTAATTGTTTGTATTTGCACCTCCTTTCTGCGTTTCAGGATCTCCTCTCTTCTGCCATATAAGACATCGGCAGGCGTCACGTTGCCGAGTGCCTTATGGTAACGGTGGTAGTTGTAGTAGTCGACGAAGTCGGCAATTGCCCGTTCCAGCTGGCTGGGAAGCTCATAGGGTAGCTGGTTAACCTCTCGCTTTAGAGACTGCTGATAGCGCTCCACCTTGCCGTTAGTCTGGGGATGGAAGGGCGCAGCCAGGATATGCCCGATGCCCACCAGACGCAGGTAGTCCCGGCAGGCCCTGGAGACGTAGCCAGCGCCGTTATCCGAGAGGAGTTTGGTACGGTCCTCGACAGGCACATCGGTCATGCTAGTAGCTTCCACCGCGTCCTGTACCACCTCGATCAGGGAGTTAGCCGACATGTCTTTCTGCAGCTTCCAGGACAAGATGAAACGGGAATAGTCGTCCATCACGGTCACCAGGTAATAGTAGCCCCAGCCAACCACCCGGAAGTAGGAAGCGTCAGTAGCCCACATCTGGTGCGGCCGAATGGTCTTAGTATGGTATTCTTTAGCGGCCATAAGTTGCGTCTCCTGACGTTTCACTAGCCCTTCCCTCCTTAGAATCCGGTACACCGTTGACTCAGATACGGCAAAGCCTTCATTATCGGTGATCCAGAAGGCCAGTTGCCGGCTGCTGAGATCAGGAAACCCCCGAGCTGCTGCCAGTATTCTCTCCTCTTCCTCAGGAGTGATCCGGTTCCACGGTCTTTTCCGGTTTCCCGAATCGGGTTGCCTCTGGCGCCATCGATAGTAGCTGCTTTTCGGTATCCCCAGTGCCACTAGCGCCTGCCGTTTTCCTCTGGGCTGGTTTTCCACCTGGGCTAGGATAATAGCTTTGTCCCCGGCACTCATGCGCCGTCGCCATTGCGGTCCAATGGAGGAATAGCCGTTTTTTTGAGACGGTAAGCCTCTAATGACAGGTCAGCTACCAGATGCTTGAGATCGGTGTTCTCCCGCTTTAGCTCATCGATTTCCTGGCGCGTGGCATCCCTGACGGTATCCCGCCTTAGCCGCTCCTTCCCGGCCTCCATGAAGTCCTTGGTCCAGGCGTAGTAAGCTCCCGGCTTGATGCCTTCCCGGCGACAGAGTTCATTGACTGCCACTTCCCGACGGAACCCCTCCAGCACAATACGGACCTTCTCCTCCGGGGTATACTTCCGCCTGGATGCTACTCTAACCTGCTGCATGAAGCCCCTGGTTTGCTGGGTTCTGGCCTCGGCAGCATCAGCTTTATCATTGCTTTCCTCGGACACAACTCGCTCCTTTCACTGTTTAGTCAGTCTACTACCTCTCAGGAGCTTGTGCCACCCATCTAAAGTGTACGGTTTTGATGGCCCTATTTGTGTCCCATTATCGCTGACGGTCTACACACTCCAGCGATCTCGCGAGCCTGCTCCAGCCTCGCCACTTCACGGATTCAGGAGGTAGCACCCAGCAGTTGATATTATACCAAAATCAGGAGTAAAATATGTTGTATTGGCTACAAAACGCTAGAGAATATATTCAAGGGAGTCTTCAGAATGGTGCTGCAAAGCGATGCTCTATTACTCGCGCTTGGTAGGGTTTTGGAATCCTCTCTGCGTTCGGATGACATCCTCTTTCGCCTGACTGAGCAACTGGTGCTAGGTATGCCTCCGGCTGACACAGGTATTATTTACCTATACGACAGAAATCGCCACCGGTTAAGCAATGAAGCTTCATATGGCTACCCTAATAATATTAAATACAGTATAATGCCGAGAGAGGGCGCAGCTGGAATGTGCTACGCTGAGCAGAGAGCCATGCTTTTCTCTTCAGCCAAAGCCCTGAAGGAGCAGGCGGCCACTTTGAGGCAAACCAGCGTTGATTGTCTGGACAAGATGAGAAGTGGCTTGCCTCCTGTTATCAGTATTATAGTTTCCCCGCTTCTTTTTAACGATAAGGTCTACGGTGTTATTCAACTGGAGTATCATAATTCCCAGCACAGAGCCTTTACAAAGGCTAACCTTTCCAAACTGAAATCACTAAGCAATTGGATCTCACTGATAATCGATGACGTACAGTCAGCCTTGGTATTGAAGCAAAACAAGCGCTCCTATCGCAATCTCCTTAGCAAGGTTCTAGCTAGTGGTGAAGAAGAGCGTAAGAAAGTCGCTAGAGAGATACATGATGAAGTAAACCCGCTTCTCCTCTCTGCCCGACTAAAGCTTGAAGAGCTCGAGAGAACCTTTCCTGACAATGTGGACGCTATGCGTGAGAAGCTGCAGTCTGTCAAATTGCCTATTAACCAGGTATTTGACGCTCTGCATAGAATATCTCTTAGCCTACGTCCGCCTGTACTGGATGAACTCGGCTTGTCTGAGGCGCTGGACTGGTATATTCAGAATCTTACCAATGAAGCAGGTTTGCCGATAACTTTGTCTGTGAAAGGAATAAGAAATAGAAGACCAGCTCCAGTGATTGAAATGGAACTGTTCAGAATTTCTCAAGAGGCGCTTTCTAATGTCATCAAGCACGCCCAAGCAAAGTCAGCTAGGGTTGAGTTAAGATTTAATAAGTCGCAGCTAGTATTAAGGATAGAGGATAACGGCAAAGGATTTAACCCTCGGGCCTATCTCAGCACATCGGGCGCTATAAAAAGCCTAGGGCTTCTGGGGATGCAGGAAAGGGCAGAGATTTGTGGGGGTTCATTTGAGATAGATTCAGCACCAGAGAGCGGCACCCGCGTAAAGGTGGAGATACCGATAAGCTCCTATGATTGGGGAGTATATTGATGGGAAAAATCCGTCTGCTAATCGTCGATGACCATACCCTATTTCGTCAGACCCTGCATAGCTACTTGAGCGCTGTTGAAAACATGGAGGTAGTTGGTGAGGCAGAGGATGGTATGGATGCCATTAACAAGACGATTGAACTCAAGCCCGATATTGTTTTAATGGATTTCGCCATGCCGAATCTCAATGGCATTCAGGCAACTAGAGAGATAAGAAACAGAAGTCCTGCCACAAAGATTCTAATTCTCACCATGTACGATACCGGTCAGCATATCCGCGAAATTCTGCGTGCTGGGGCTTCGGGATATATCCTTAAAAAGTCACCGACGCAAGAACTTGTCTCAGCAATTCAGGCAGTTTCCAAAGGTGAAGCTTTCCTCTGCCCCTCGGTTGCAAAGCAAGTATTGGGCGAATACCTTAAACAAGTAGAGCAAACAAAGAAGGAAGATAGCTACGATGAACTCACTGAGCGGGAGCTTGAGCTTGTCAGTCTGATCGCTGAAGGTAAGACAAGCAAAGAAATAGCCGAATTACTTAATATTAGCGTCCACACCGTGCAGAGCCATCGTCTGAACTTAATGAAGAAACTTGATATCCACGATTCTGGCCAATTGGTACGCTATGCCATCCGCAGGGGGTTAATAATCCCTTAGCCTCTTTTTTGGATCCCGCCTTGCACCCTGTAGCCACTGCTATAGGTTGGACATCTAGTATGTTAAAACAACTTCAATTAAGGTCTTCAACTGATTGTAATCATGAAACGGTAATGTTAATATTCTCAATGGACTTGGTCTCTTTCACTGCCATCTAGTTGACTCAACAGGTGTGATGGTGCCGATGTGGCTGGTATTTTATCAATAACTTCGCAAGAATCCCCATGTGACTGGCAAAACCATGGTTAGACGTAGCTTAGAGGGAAATTAATTTTACAGGGAGGTAATGCCTATACAAAACATAGATGAACAGCCATTAATCATTTAATTTAAAGGGGGAAATTAATGAAAAAGGTATTTTTGTTAGCACTAGCGGTTATCTTGGTGAGCGGTTTGATTCTCAGCGGTTGCGCTAAACCTGCGCCAGCCCCTGCACCTGCGCCAGCCCCTGCACCGGCACCAAAGCCAGTGGAAAGTGTGATAGAGCTTAGATTTGCTACCCCCGTGCCAGAAACCGGAGGCAAGCACAGGTATGGTCATGCACCTTGGGCCGAGAGAGTAGAAGAAGCGACCAACGGTAAGGTCAAGATGGTACTGTATCCCGGTGGCAGTCTTGCCGGAGAGAAAGACATGTATGATGCCGTGGTTGGTGGAATTACAGATATAGGATGGTTTGACGCGGCAATGGCGGCGGGACGGTTCTCGTTGACAACCGGGGTTTACTCTATGCCCGGTGCTGGTATCGGTGATTCCACGATGGCATCATGGGTGATTTGGAACCTATACCAAAATACTCCCGAAATACAGGCAGAGTTTTCTGATGTGCAGGTGTTGTTCTTGCATGCTTTTGCCCCACTGGCAATCGGTACCAAGAGTGCGCCGGTGCGCAGCATGGATGATGTGAAGGGCCTAAAGCTGAGGTGTCCTCCAGGGGGTACCGCTGAATTGGTTGATTTGGCAGGAGGAACCGTAGTTAGCATGGGCCCGCCGGATATATACATCAGTATGGAAAGAGGCATATTGGATGGCAATGTAATGGGTTGGGAAGGACACGGCGCCTTCAGTATAACCGAAATAGCCAAGTACTTTACCCCGGTACCGGCCTTCGGTGGACCGCAGTTCGTGATGGCTGTGAATAAAGCTAAGTGGAATAGCCTGCCTGATGATGTCAAGGAAGGAATATTGAGCGTGAGTGGTGATCAAGGCGCTCTGCTCTACGGTCGAGGGGATGATAGGAGTAGCGCGGAGGTAATTGACGAGATAAAATCATTCGGTGGTGAGATTATACAAATGTCACCGGCTGAAGAGGAGCGATGGAATGCATTAGCAAAGCCCCTACAGGAAAAGATTCTCAATGGCTTGAAGGCGAAGGGGCTGCCAGCGGATAAGACCTGGCAAGAAATGCTGCAGCTAGTAAAGCAATATAAACAAAACCCAGTAAAATAAAGGTTCTTTCTAAGATATGTGGCTGCATAAAGTACACCATCACCTTGAGCGGACAATAGATGGCGTAAGTCGAATAGTTAATACCGCAGGTGTTAGCGTCCTGTTGGTAATGATGGCGCTCATTACCACGGACGTTATCCTGCGCTACGTTTTTAATAGTCCGTTGAGAGGTGTATATGAAATCGTAGAAGTGATACTGGTGATTGTAGTCTCCTTTGGGATGGCATACACCGCTATGCAAAAAGGTATGGTTGCTGTTGAAGTCTTGGTAGAGCGGTACCCACCCAGAGTACGGGTAATTGTAGATATTTTTAATTCCCTCGCGGGCTTGGCCTTGTTCTCGTTTATAAGCTGGAAAACCGCCGAGCAGGCTATGACTTACCGGGCAGCAGGTGAAACGACCTATGTGTCTGGTCTGCCTCTTTATCCCTTTGTGTTGGTGGTAAGTTTCGGCGCGGCGCTACTCAGCTTGGTTCTTTTTATTCAACTCCTTGAGAGTATAACCGGGGCAGTAAGAAAATGAGTCCACTCATAGTAGGAATTATTGGTTTTGTTGTCCTCGTCTTCCTGTTGCTTGTTTTGGGAACACCAGTGGGTGTTGCCATGGGCGTGCTGGGGATAGTAGGTTTTGGCTATTTGGTGGGCTGGGAACAGGCATTGAATATACTAAGGACTGTGCCGTTCTTATCTATCTCTGATTATGGACTGAGCGTTATCCCCCTTTTCTTGCTCATGGGCGCTTTTTGCTTTTATGCTGGGATAAGCAGAGACCTTTATTATACGGTGTACAGGTGGCTGGGACATTTCCGCGGTGGGCTGGCTATGGCTACTGTCGGCGCCTGTGCCGGTTTCGCTGCTATAAGCGGTACGAGCATGGCAACGGCAGCTACCATGGGTACTGTAGCTCTGCCTGAAATGAAAAGATATAATTATGATGACGCACTGGCAGTTGGCTGTGTTGCTGCTGGGGGAACCATGGGTATTCTGATACCGCCCAGCGTAACCATGATTGTCTATGCAATCATCACAGAACAATCTGTAGGAAAACTGTTCCTTGCTGGGATTATCCCTGGAATTTTGGAGGCTGTATTCTATATTGTTACTATCGCCATTCTCTGCAAACGTCGCCCACTCATTGGCCCACCTGGAGAAAGGACAACTTTTGCGCAGAAAATATTCTCCTTGGGAAGCACCTGGCCGGTGATTACCTTATTCTTGATTGTAATAGGTGGCATATTTATGGGCGTTTTCAGCCCCACGGAAGCAGGGGCAATCGGAGCCTTGGGTGCATTCCTGTTCGCACTAGGTAAAAGAAAGCTTAGCCGGAGTAATCTTTATGCTGCTTTGTTAGAAACGGGAAAAGCCACAACCATGCTGCTCCTTATCATAATGGGTGCCAAAATATTTGGCTATTACTTGGCAGTGAGCAGGCTCCCATTTGAATTAGCTGACGCGATGGCTGGGCTCGCTCTTAACCGCTATATAATCCTTGGTATTATTATGTCTGTTTACATAGTCCTGGGCTGCTTCATGCTCCCTATGCCGCTGATAATAATTACTATTCCTATTATCTTCCCATTAATTCTAAACCTAGGCTTCAACCCTATATGGTTCGGGATAATCGTGGTAAGGCTGGTAGAGATAGGACAGATTACTCCACCGGTTGGTTTGAATATTTTTGTAATTAGAGGCGTAGCTAAAGACGTGCCAATGGGTACCATCTACCGAGGAGTGATACCATTTTTCATAGCTGATATATTCCATGTGATTATGCTTGTAAGTCTTCCGCAGATTTCTCTGTTCTTGCCCGGCTTGATGAAGTAAGGTTCTACATTTTTTTAACGACTGGTTGAAACATCGCTTTATATTATATCCGCTATGGATATCCTAAAAGTGATCAGGAGGAAATTATGTTCTTAAATCGGAAAAGGTTTCGATTTGTCACCCACTATGACCCCCGAAAGACCTATGATGGTTACACACTCTTCGCCCCAATGGGACCGGGCTACGTCTGGTTAATTGATATGGAAGGCAATTTTGTCCATTGCTGGGAGATGGGGTATCTCCCCGGCGAACATGGGAGACTTTTGCCCAGCGGGAACCTTCTTTATGCTGGCAAAGCCATTCCCGGGCCAATGAATGACGTGGGTGGGTTTGGAGGCATTCTTCTGGAGGCAGATTGGGACAGTAATATAGTTTGGGAACACAAAGACCTGTACCAGCACCACGATTTCTATCGGATGAGCAATGGAAATACCATGATCCTTAGATGGGTTCTTGTACCTGACGACATTACAGGTATGGTGAGAGGAGGCCTCACCGGTACCGAGCGTGAGGGGAAAATCTGGACCGATTCCTTTCGTGAGATTACACCCGATGGTGAGGTAGTTTGGGAATGGTTCGGCTACGAGCATCTTGACCCTGACGTAGATATAATCTGTCCTTTATGTCCACGTAGTGAATGGTCTCACGCTAATGCCTGTTTTGTTTTACCGAATGGCGATATTCTAACCACCTTCTTGAGAACTAATACAATCGCTATTATTGACAGAGGCACGGGCGATATCAAATGGCGTTGGGGGCAGGGAGAAGTGGCGCACCCGCATGACCCTACCATGCTGGATAATGGAAATGTACTGGTCTTCGACAATGGCATTCATCGCAAATTAGCCATTCCAAATTATTCACGAGTGCTGGAGATAAACCCCACTAGCGGTGAAATTGAGTGGGAATATAAAGATAATCCAGCTCACCATTTCTATGGCTCTCAGGTTTCAGGTTGCCAGCGATTACCGAATGGCAATACCCTGATTTGTGAAGGGACATCCGGGCGAATCTTTGAGGTGACCACTGATAAGGAGGTAGTCTGGGAGTTTCATAGCCCCTTTTACAACAATGTCCAAGGTTATGGCTGGACAGATCAGATATTCCGGGCCTATCGCTTTGCTCCCGACTATAAAGGATTGCAGGGAAGGACATTGGACACGGAAGCTTTCGATTTGGTACTACAGAGAAAGAGCGGATTTGAGTTTGTGCACGTTAACGATACATCCGAGGAGGAGAAAGAAGCAGCCTTGGAAAAACGCCTCCGTAACCTTGGCTATTAATTCCATTGGCTGCTGGTGTTTTGCACAGTGGAACAGAGTTATCGGAACCTAGAATCGATTTCTGTTAGTTGTCACAATCTATGGGAGTACCAGCTAAAAAGTGGAGCGCCCGGAAAAGTTGAGAACGGCGCTGAGGAGCGCTCTGAATACGGATAAGGCTAACCTGGTTGAGGTTTGCCTAGATAGCAAGATGTGAAAAATAAGGGCTTTACTTAGTATTCAAAGGAGGCAGGGAAAATGGCGAATAATGGCATATTCAGTCTTATGGAGAAGGAAGACTTAACCACTTTGGAGATCTTTTACAATAGGAATGAAGATAAGTTTCTAATGAGGGGATTAAAGGAGTGGGAGAATGATAGAAGATGGGATAAGTATATGGTTGATTTTACCTATGAGGACATTCTGACTGAAGATTACAAAGCGGTAGGAACAGAAGTCTTACGCGAGGCCTTTAATAAACACGGCCTGAGAGATTATCTTGCTGGTATCGAGGAACGGCTTAGAAAGGGTAAGCACCACGGTATTGAATTCTATTACAACCGTAAGAATAACATAAGAGTCATGTATTGCAAACACGCTAATACCTTGGGCATACAAAACAGGCGGCACGCAATACGCAACGGGGCTACGCGGCGTCACGAGCTTGAAGAACCTGAGATAGGCGTCATAGTGGATGGTATCAACATTTCCCGGGCGATGGCTTATAAAAACGCTATATCAGAAGTACCTTATGGTGGCTCCAAGATATTGTTGCAATGCGCGCCGGTAAAGGCTGATGACTTGGAAACCCTAGGCTTCCTTGCTTATGTTAGTGATAGAAGCCGCTCCATTACTGGGCCCGACATGAATCTTTCCCTTGAAATGGCGGCGGTTATACGGGATAGGTTCACTGTGAATTATACGGATGGACGGCCAACCCCAACTCTGGGAACCTCAGGGCAGATCACCGCCTATGGTGAATATATAGCTATAAAGGAAGCCTGTGACTTCATCTATGGTAGTCGGGAAGTCACCGGTAAAAAGGTAGCCGTTCAGGGCCTGGGGGCTGTGGGTTTCCCGCTGGCTGAACATCTGCTAAACGGTGGTGCCAAGCTCATTGTAACTGATATAGACATGTCCAAGGTCAACAAATTACAGGAGAAGTGGGGCAAGGATGTGGTTGACTACGTTGCCCCCGATGATATCTATAGTGTGGCTGCAGAGATATTCTCCCCTTGCGCTATGGGTGCCGTGATAACCGAGGAGCGGCTTTCCCAGTTTAAGTTTAAAATCATTATGGGGTCAGCCAATAATCAGCTCAGCGCAGCCAGTAAGAAGGAAGAGGTAAAGCTAGCCAGAAAGGTCGCTGACGCTGGTATTCTCTTTATAGTTGATTGGGCACACAATCCAGGCGGCTGTATCAAGGCCTGGGCGGAGTGGACATTCCAGGAAGATGCCTCCTTTGAGATGATTAAGCCTAGGGTTGAACGAATATGTGGGCCTAACCTCAGGAAGCTTCTGGAGGAGTCGAAGCAAACAGGAAGAACACCGACTGAGCTAATATATGAGAATATGGAAGAGATCATCCATTCAGGCGGCCAGTTCAGTGAGAAAATATAGACTTTTCTCAAGCCATTACGTCTTATAGCGATGTATAATGTGTTGTTAATATGGAAGCTTTACTATCATTGATATTTGGTAGTATTACTTGTCTTAATGAAATGCATATAAAAACCTTTAAAAGATAGGGATGAAAAGCGAATATGGCGATAATGACAAGCAGGGAAGCTTTAATGAAATTGTTGCATTATGAGGGAGTAGAATATATCTTTGGCCTTCCGGGTTTTACTGAAGTTCTTTTTATGGATTCTTTGGAAGATCATCCTGAGATAAAGTATATTCTCGGGCTTCATGAAACTGTTGCCATGGGCATGGCAGAAGGCTATGCACGGACAGCAGATAAAGTAGGCGTAGTGAATTTGCATACTGATACAGGCCTGTCTGCGTCGATCCCCATGCTTCGTAACGCTTACGCCGGAGGAGTACCGCTATTGGTGACCGCCGGACAGCAGGATACAAGAATCTTTATGCAGGATCCTCGTCTAACAGGAGATCTGGTTGGGATGGTCAGCCAATTCACCAAGTGGAGTACCGAGATTCTCCATGCCGAGGATATTCCGCGAGTTATCCGTCGAGCGTTTAAAGAGGCTATGCATCCTCCGACAGGACCGGTCTTTGTTTCATTGCCTCAAAATGTATTAGACGAGAATATTGATTTTGAGGATAAATCCAATACGCCGCCCTTCAATAAATTGCGGCCTGATATAGAAGCAATCAACAGAGCAGTTGAATTTCTTAAGCATGCTAAAAATCCTGCTATTATCACTGATAGTGGAGTAGCCCGAAATGATGCACTAACTGAGTTGGTAAAATTTGCTGAATTGGTCGGCGCGAAGGTTTACCAGACCTGGATGTCTGATGTAAATTTTCCAGTCAATCATCCACAATATCTAGGGACAATCAATATTAGTAGCATTGAGGCTAAAGCAGTACTTAAATCGGTAGATGTGCTGCTAATAATTGGTTCTCCATTTTTTAGCCCTGACCTGTATTTAAAAGAATCTGTTGTAAGTAATACAACTAAAGTTATACATATCGACGATAATCCGAAGGAAATAGGTAAAAATTATCCGGTAGCATCAGGTATTCAAGGGAATATAAAGATAGTTTTAACGGAAATCTGTGATATTTTAAAAGAGAAAATGCCTGAAGAAGCACAAAGTGAGGCCAGAGTGAGAGCTAAAAGTATAGCAGCGGAGAAAGAAGGATTATCAAAGGCTTTTCTAAACAAAGCAGACCAGGGAAAAAACAATGTTCCGATTTCCCCATCAAGACTGATGCAGGAATTAAAGAATATCATAAAGCCGGGCACTTTGGTTGTGGATGATTGCTGGACGTGCTCTGCTACACTACAGCAGATGTTAGGTTTCAACGAGCCGAAAAGCTTTCAAAGGGCCCGTGGGGGTGGGAGTATTGGGTGGGGGATGCCGGGGGCGCTGGGTGTTAAATTGGCTGCTCCTGATAAACCTGTTATTGCTGTATGTGGGGATGGCAGTTCTATGTGGTCTATACAAAGCCTCTGGACGGCCGCTCATTACAATATTCCGGTCAAATATGTAATATGCGCTAATGCGGAATACGGCCAAGTTAAAATTTCCAAAATGCTTGTGATGGGAGATAAAGCGAAGAGAAGATTTATGGGAATGGAGTTTGAGCAACCGAGAATTGATTTCTGCCAAATTGCCGAAGCAATGGGTATCAGGGGGCATAAGGTGAAACGCCCTAATGAAATCGCAGATACACTCAAATCTGCTTTTGAGTCTGATAAACCGGAACTCATTGAAGTATATCTAGCTAAGGCATTTTGATATAGCGTTTACTTGTTGTGTAAAGTCGGCACTGTCGCTACCCCAGATTAATTTATAAGGTTTTATCTGATATTTATAACGATGATGTTCATATTAAGTGGCAAGAAATCAGCTTTTTTGAATTATTAACGATAAAAAGACGGAGCATTAAAATGAGGAACATGTCTTGAAATGCTTTTCACTCGATTGACATGATTCAAGGTATAAATTGGCAATCTTTGCAGTTGTTATTTTGTAATAGAAAAGACGTTCAGGTAATTTCATGACTAAATCTAAACAAAAATATAAATGTGTTTTACAGACAGAGAGAAATTAGTCAGGCTGAAATACTGATACGCCGTACCAATAATGCCGCAGAAGTGCAAGAAAGAAGAACAGATTAACAAAATAATGGAGGATAATCCAAAGCGGGCCTTTTTTGTTTGATCTCATCAGCAATCAAGTCAAGGAGTTTGAGCTTCTAGAATTATAAAGGGACGATCGACAGGGACACGTGCTAAACTTGAGGAGTTTACAGATGTCTACATTGTTTAATAAAACATTGCACTTTTCAAGCGATTATTATCTTCATTGCACGATTTACTTAATTGTTGATGGAGCTAATCCCAATATTTTATATATTTCAGAAGACCTGTATAAAGTGCTTGACAAAGTATGAAGGGTGCTATTATAACCTAAATGGGTCGTTCCCGACTAATATTTTGGTAAATATATTACCTTTAAGAGGATAAGCATGGTTGAATCAATACCTCCACATGGAGGCAAATTAATACCGTTATTAGCTGGAGCTAATGAGAAAGAAGAATTGCTCAAAGAGGCTCAGTCACTGCCTGTGATCGCCTTAAGCTCAAAGGAGTTGTCTGATCTTATCATGCTGGCAATGGGAGCATTCAGCCCTCTCCAAGGATTTTTGGGAAAGGAAGACTACCAGAGGGTTGTCGAGGAGATGCGCTTAGTAGATGGTCTGCTCTGGCCGATTCCTATAACCCTCTCGACTTCAAAAGAGGAAGCTGACAGGATTAATGAGGGTGAGAAAATAGCATTGCTGAATCCGGATGACAATGAGATTGCGGGCAGCATGATTGTTGAAGAGAAATACTTCTATGACAAGGAAGTTGAAGCCCTTCAGGTATTTGGTACGGACGATGAGCAACACCCCGGAGTCCAGAAGATATATGGGCAAGGTGAGGTTTACTTGGGTGGGCCGGTCAAGATACTGAGTGAGGGTGGCTATCCACAGAGATTTACTGAGTTTGCACGACCTGCAGAAACAAGGGCGATATTTGCTGATAAGGGTTGGAAAACAATAGCTGCTTTTCAGACACGTAATCCCCTGCACCGTTCGCATGAATACCTAACGAAAATTGCATTGGAGGTTTGCGATGGTCTTTTTATTCACCCTATCGTAGGTAGGCTTAAGGAAGGAGACATCCCGGCTGAGGTTAGAATGGAGTGCTATCAGGCGCTACTGGATAACTATTACCCCAAAGATAGGGTAATATTAAAGGTCTATCCTATGGAGATGAGATATGCGGGGCCAAAAGAAGCAATCTTGCATGCAATCATACGTCAAAATTTCGGCTGTAGTCATCTTATTATAGGCCGAGACCACGCTGGTGTTGGCAGCTATTACGGCCCCTTTGATGCGCAGATTATTTTTGATGAGCTTAAGCCCGATGATTTATACATACAACCTTTAAAACTGGATACAACTTTTTGGTGCAATAAATGTGCTTCAATGGCCTCGCCTAAAACTTGTCCTCATGCTAATGAAGACCATCTAGCAATAAGCGGAACAGAACTTCGCCAGATTTTATCCAGAGATGAGAGACCTCCCGAGGAATTTAGCCGAAAAGAAGTGATAGATATTTTGGTCAAATATTATAAAAGTAAGATTCTGAAATGAAGAATGTTATTCTATTGACACTGGATGCCACCAGAAAGGATGTCCTTGGAGCATATGGCAATAAAAATGGATTAACCCCCTTTATTGATTCTATATTGGATGAATGCATAATATTCACCAAGGGACAATCAAGTGGACCTTATACACAGGCATCGTTTCCGGGATTGCTAACCTCTTCATATTTCCTTGAATATGGGAAACCGCAAGGGTTTTCACCTAGACGTACATTGGTTTCCGAACCTCTTCATGAGGCAGGGATCGTTACTGCTGCCTTTCATTCAAATCCATATATTTCCGAATACTTCGGGTGGAATCGAGGCTGGGACGTCTTCTATGATTCTATGGATGATGAGGTTGAACCCAGGATTCCCTATATCAGGGGCAATGTTATAAATACTAAGGTAAATCATTGGTTGTCTGGGCATGTCAAAGATGGTGCTAGTAAACCATTCTTCCTGTGGCTTCACTATATGGATGTCCATGAGCCCTATATACCAGAAAAGAAGTATATTGAGATGGTAGATCCTTCGATCACCGTTAGCCAGGATGAAATGTACAGCCTATTTCAGAATACTCTTTTAAAAAGAGATGTTTCCAGCTCTGATAAAGTAGAACTTCTAAAGAAGCTCTATGACATACACATCAGGGAAGTAGATACTTATATTGAGCAGTTCTTTGATACCCTGGATAAGCTCGGTTTCCTGAAAGATTCGGTAGTTATTATAACCAGTGACCACGGTGATGAATTCAACGAGCATGGGGGTCTTTCTCATGATGACAAAATGTATGGTGAGCTAATAGATATACCACTACTTATATATGGAACTGGGAAAAGTGTAATCTGTGACACTCTGGTCAGTAACGTTGATATACCGCCTACAATAATACACCTATTCGGGCTAGACCCGGTAGACAACTTTGAAGGTCATTCCCTGCTTCCATTTGAGAATCACCCTGAGTGTGGGATTTATGGTGAAGCCATTGACCAGCACAGTAAGAAGGGCGGTGATATCGAAAAGGATATTTACTATTACCGCGAAGGAGATTCAAAAATAATCTACCGTGCCAACCTTGACAGTTGGGAAATGTATGATCTTAAAGAGGATCCAAAGGAGTTGAGTAACATCATTGGTACCTCGTCTGAAACCGACAGGTTAAAAGGCAGGTTAAAACCCAAAGTAAGAAGATGGCTCAATAAATAAAAATAACTAAATAAGGAGAGTGTTAAATGACTAACAGCGATAAAGAAAAAAGATGCATCGAAGCAGTTGACAAATCAAAAGAGGTTATCCGTGACGCGTTTAAACAGTATAAAGTAGAAGATATGGCAATCACCTGGACAGGTGGCAAAGATAGTGGCTTGGCCCTATGGATTATCCGCCAGGTATGCCAGGAGGATAATATCAAATTGCCCAAGGTCATGACAATTGACGAGTTCGATGTATTTCAAGAGATTCACGATTTTATGGAGAAATATGCCAAAGAATGGAACCTTGATCTTGAGTGGTGCCGTAATGACGATGTTATTAAAGCAGCTGGTGGCGAACTTATGGCAACAGTTAAAGTAGCCGACTTGAATGAAAGAAATCAGGCTGAGCTAAAGCGAATCAATTTTGAGGAAGATGCATTTACATTCGAAGCAGAATCATATACCGGTAATCACCTTATGAAGACAGTTATGTTCAATATGTATATTGAGAGACACAATGTGAAAGCTATCTTTCAAGGTCTCCGCAGGGATGAGCAAGCAGCTAGAACTGAAGACGATTATTTCGAGAAAAAAGAAGCTGCCCATTTGATACCTGAGCATATGCGCATTAAGCCTATCTTGCATTTCACCGAGAGGTTGCTCTGGGATACCTATCAGGTGTTCAAGATCCCGTATTGCACTCTTTATGAACAGGGGTATCGTTCCCTAGGTGCTAAGACTACCAGTGCCATTGCTGAGCCAGGAGTTCCAGCATGGGAGCAAGACCTTGAGAATACAACTGAGAGAACTGGCAGAAGACAGGATAAGGAACAAATGATGAGTAGGCTAAGGGACCTTGGTTATATGTAATAACGACAAGGTGAACTTAACTATTAGCTAAGTTGAATATGAGAAAACGAAAGAGCGCCGCTTTGTGGGTTGCAGCCTGTATCTTAATCTGCGTGGCCATCATCTGGCACGTAATTGACTGGAACTCCACTGGAATGTATCTCGAGATGTCTAGCTGGACAAAAACG
>Ga0307378_10005769_pt1 | contig 17138 bp, 13 predicted proteins | sample UN1MG_FD_202238 | JGI IMG/M metagenome (GOLD analysis project Ga0307378, IMG submission 202238) | Soil microbial communities from Risofladan, Vaasa, Finland - UN-1 | ecosystem: Environmental > Terrestrial > Soil > Coastal area > Acid sulfate soil | place: Finland: Risofladan, Vaasa | collected... | reverse complement strand
ACTTTAGCTCACTTTAGCTCACTTTAGCTCACTTTAGCTCACTTTAGCTCACTTTAGCTCACTTTAGCTCACTTTAGCTCACTTTAGCTCACTTTAGCTCACTTTAGCTCACTTTAGCTCACTTTAGGCACTTTTATTTTCCCGGCTTACCTCCCGTCGGAATCCGCTTACAGAGCCTGTCAATCAAAGGCGTCACGGCATTCATCAGGAGAATAGAAAACATCACACCTTCCGGATATTCTCCCACAATTCTTATAAGCATCGTTATCGTTCCTACGCCGATACCGAAAATCCACATTCCCCTCCGCGTCAAAGGGGCCGTAACAGGGTCCGTAGCGATGAAAAAGGCACACAGCAATAATCCGCCGCTGCACAGGTGGAAAAAAGGCTGAACATAGGCATACGAATCTTTCCAGTACGCTATCGTCGCAAAGACAAAAGCAGAAACCAAAACCGCCAACGGAATATGAAAGTTTATCGTCCGCCTTATCAATAAATATATACCGCCGATTAACAATGCAATCACACTCGTCTCACCCAGAGACCCGCCAACCTCACCTGTGAACGTTGCCTTAAATTGTTCCTCGCTGTAGATGTCGGCTCCCAATGAGTTTTTTATCGCCAGCTTACTCCAGGCCAATGGCGTTGCCTGAGTTTTTGCCTGCACTATATTTTCCGGCGCAATTGCAGGCATTGTCCCGTCAACAGTCGCCGGCACCGTCCAGCTTGTCATCAACACACCGAAAGAGGCCGTCAGAAATGTTCGCCCGACCATAGCAGGATTGAAAATATTCGCCCCGAGTCCGCCAAAAACCATTTTACCGATTGCGATGGAGAAAACGCTGCCGACTACTGCCGTCCAAATAGGCAGCCTCGGCGGAAGTGACAACGCAAGGATTATACCGGTAACCACGGCACTGAAATCGCCCAGCGAACTGGGCTTTTTACGAATTACGTTACAAAGCCATTCGGTCGCAACTGAAGAGATAACGCATGTACAAATAAGGATAAGCGCATGGATGCGAAAATAATACCCCGCCGCCGCCATAGCCGGCGCCAGACCGATTATAACATCTATCATAACGCTCCGCGTCGAAAGACGTTCGCTGATATGCGGCGAACAAGAAACTCGTATATCTTTAAGCATCTTCTCCTATCTCACATCTTGTATAAATCCGAATTCCGAATGTTCGAAACGTTTTTCAATTTGTTTTGAATTTTGTATTTTGCTCATTTGTATTTGTTTCGGATTTCGAATTTCGTGCTTCGTGTTTTTGATAGAATAAAATCTTTTATTACGCATCTCGCTTCACGAGATACGCTTCACGTTAATTATCCCGGAACTTTCTTCTTCTGTCTGGCAAGAAAGATCTTGCCTGTCTTGATATACCCTGTCACCTCTATATTAGCCGGGCATACATAGCTGCAGCAGCCACACTCCATACACGCACTCATATAATATCTTTCCGCTACATCCAAAAGATTATATTTCACGGCATGGGCGATTTTCGTCGGGTTCAAATTCTCAGGGCAGACCTGCAGACACCTGCCGCAGCGAATACAAGCCGTTTGGCGTCTTGCGAATTTAGCTCTGCCTATCTGTTCTTTTGTTAATACCGTTATCGCATTGGTCGTTTTCGTAATGGGCGTCTGCAAATCGGCTATTGCTATCCCCATCATTGGTCCGCCGAGGATTACCTTTGCGGACTTTTGAGTAACTCCCCCGCAAAATTCAATAATGTTTTCAACTGACATCCCTATCGGAAAATTGTAATTGCCGGGCTTGGTGATTGCCTCTCCTGTTACGGTTACAATCCTGTGCGTCAGCGGCAAATCTGAAATGACCGCCTCGGCTATCGCCGCAACTGTCGCAACGTTAAGCACCACCACACCTATCATCGGTGGAATACCCCCTGTAGGGACATTTTTCTTCAGAACCGCCTTGATAAGCTGCCTTTCGCCGCCCTGAGGATATTTCGTCTTGACCGGAACAACTTTGATACCCTCGCTGTTTTTGAACCTCTTCAATGTCTGATTCATCGCCTCTATTGCTTCGGGCTTATTATCTTCGATGGCGATAATGGTCCGTGAACAGCCGGACGCCTTCCGCGCAAGCTTGACACCCGCAATGATTTTGTCGGTCAGCTCAAGCATAATACGATAATCGCAGGTAATATAAGGCTCGCACTCACAGCCGTTAATTATCAGCGTCTCTTTCGGCAATCGAGGATTTGGTTCTATCTTGACCCTCGTCGGGAACCCGGCTCCGCCCATACCAACGATACCAGCCTTGCGCACAGCTTCGCAAATCTGTCCCGCTGAATAGTCGTTCTCATCGAAATCATCTTTTAACCTGAAGGACGACCACTTTGTCGGACTGTAGGGAAATGCACCGATAACTATTGCCAGGCTTCGACCAAGGACCGCATGAGAACGCAGGGCGATTTCTTTTACTTTGCCCGTGATAGGCGAATGCACCGGCGCCGAAACAAATGCGTCGCAATCACCTATTTTCTGCCCCGCCTGGACAGCATCTCCTTTTCTAATCAGCGGCTGGCAAACTGCACCAATATGCTGGCTAAGCATCACCGCAACTTCTGTCACGGCTGGCCCCCGCTCTATCTCCATTTCACGGGTAAGCTCCTTCTTCTCCGGCGGATGTGTTCCACCGGGAAAAGAAAATCTTCCTTTTGTATCAGCATATTTCATATATCTTGTTCAACATCCGATATTTCTTGCCTGTCCCGAAAGTATTAGTCGGAGTTCGGAACTCGATATTCTTTCGTCCTCATTTCTCGTCCGTCTTCAGCCCTCCGCCCTCAGTATTCAGTCCGTGTCAGTCCGTGTTTGCTAAGTCAGTGTTGGTCCGTGTTCTGTTTACCACTCTTATAATCAATATACAAATAAAAGTCACCAACAGGGCCAGCAGAAAGCTAAAGGCTGTCTGCACACGTTGGCTGCTTATTGCTTTGGCAAAGATTTCTTGAAATGCTGCTAATGAGACAATAAAAACCACCAATGGCAGCAAAAAAGCTACAATAACCTTAATTACAACCGAAGGGCCTTCAACATCCCCCAACTGCTCGTAAATCCTCTGGCAGTCGTGCTTTTGATTACAGTCCTGGCAGACTTTTTGCTCAATCATAGTTTTCACTACCATATAGAAAAACTAAATTTATAATAGATACCGTCAAGATTTTCAAACATAACTTTTCATAATTTTGAATATTATATGACCGGAAAGCTCAGACTGTTCATATTAAGCCTTGTCCTTTGCTTCTGTATCGGCTGTGCCGTCAATCCGATAACCGGCGAAGAGGAGCTGATGTTTATTTCGAAAAACCAGGACATCGAGATAGGCCGCAAATACGCCCCTGAGATTGAAAAGCAATTAGGCGGCAAAATCGACAATCCGGATTTGCAAAACTATATTGACAGTGTCGGCCAAAAAATCGCCCGCATCAGCCACAGGCCTAACTGGGAATATCACTTCACCGCTGTCGAGCATAAAATGGTAAACGCTATTGCTTTGCCCGGAGGGCATATTTTTGTCACCAAAGGTATGCTTGAAAAATTGACCACTGAAGCCCAGTTGGCCGCCTTGCTGGCGCACGAAATAGTCCATGTTACTGCACGACACAGCTCTGCAGCTATAAGCAGACAAATGGGCCTGAGTTTTCTACTGCTTGGTGCGAGTGTAGCCGGCGCCAGGATACCCCAGGATGCCGGAAAGGCGGCTGCACTTGCTTTGCAGCTTATTGGCCTTAAATATAGCAGAGTGCAGGAGAAGATGGCTGATGTGGCCGGACTGGACTATATGGTCGTCGCCGGATACAATCCTTACGGTGCGGTTGAGCTTCACCAGATGTTGCAAGAGCAGGACAAGCTCAGACCCGCCGAATTTCTTTCAACACATCCTTCTCCTGCAAACCGAATAATTTCTTTGAACGCAAGGATTCAAACAAGGTACGACAGCCTTGAAGGCTTAAAAATCGGAAAAAACGCCTACCGCACCGCCGTCCTCGACCGCTTACCCAAGGACCCAATCGAAATATCACCACTCGACCACCTAACAAATTAACCAATTAAACAATTAACTAATCCACTAATTCTCTAATTCACTATAATCCTGTTCCCCTGATAACCTAAGCAAACCACCCGTCCCTCCGCCAATAGTAAATCGTCAATAGTAAATAGTCAATTATCAACTTCCCGCCACTCTTCGGCCTTTTCCGGCTTGCCCCAGGCTTCGTAGAGCTCGACAAGATTTCTCATGGACTCTAATGTGTGCGGATGTTTCCCGCCGAGTTTAAGGCGTCGGCCTTCGACTGCTTCGAGCAGCAGCGGCTCTGCTTCTTCGTAGCGGGCTTGCTCTTTGTATAACAAACCAAAGTCGTTCTTGGATTCCAGTGTCTCAGGATGATCGGGACCTAACTCTCGCTGTCTGCCCTGCAGTGCCTCCTTGAAAAGAGCCTCGGCTTCAATTTCATTCTCCTGTTTTGCACGGAGGACGGCGAGGGCGTACACAAAGCGCAATGTTGCCGGGTGTCCTTCTCGTAATAGGTGACGCGCCAGCTTTAGCCCTTCATTGAGTAAACCTTTTGCATCCTCGTAGCGCTTCTGAGCCGTATACACTCGCACAAGCACGTACATGGTCTGTAACGTGAGCTTATGCCCGTCACCCAACACCCGGCGTTCTATCGCCAATGTCTTGACAAGCAGTAGCTCTGCTTCCCCGTAGCGTCCCTGATCCCTATACATGTTGGCCAGGTCTGCTGTGTACACCAGCCGCCAACGAGACTCCGCATCCCATTCGACGGTCTCCAGCGTCTTGCGAAATAGCCCCTCGGCCTCGTCATACCGGCCCTGATCCGCGTACACACGCGCCAGATTGCACGTAACCATAGGATAGAAGTAAATGTAATCTTCTCCCCGCTCACGCCGGACTATCTCTAATATCTTGTTGTATAAGGATTCTGCTTCCTTGTATTTGCCCAGATGATGGTATGTGTGAGCAAGAGCCCCCATGTTGCCCGCATGTGGCTCTTCGTCTATGTCTGGCCCGATCTGTAGCATCTCTGTTCGCAAACGCTCGGCGTCGTAGTGCCGCTCTTGGTCATCGTAGACCCAGTAAAGACCGTTCTTTGCCTTTAGCGTAGACGGATGCTCCTCACCGTAGTGCTGACGATATATCTGCAGCGCACGTAACCAATGTTGCTCTGCCTTCGTTGACTCGGCAAGCATGCGGTAGGTCCCGCCCAAGGTCTCGCGGATCTCTGCCTCAATGAGCGGCCGGTCATAGAACTTGCCCTCAAGGTTCTTCGAAGCGGCATCGAGAACATAGCTGACGGTTGCTTCACCGACCTTGGCGTCAGCCACCGTTCCCAGAACCCCTGTTCTGAGAAAGTCAGTAATGATCTGGTTCTCTGCAAGAGCGCGAGCCTGGCCGATGGCGAAAATTGTGGAAACCAAAATCCCTGCAACAAGCACAGCCAGTAATGCTGCAATGCCCCCTACCAATACGTGGTTGCGTCGCACAAACTTTTTAAGCCGGTACACGGTGCTTGGCGGCCCGGCCAGCAGTGGAGCGCCCTTTAAGTAATTATCAATGTCGTCTGCAAGTTCGGAGGCGGAGCGATAGCGCTCCGAACGTTCCTTCCGCATCGCCTTCAGAGGAATCCATTCAAGCTCCTTATGTAGCTTCTTGGCAAGTGTTGCTACTTCAATTCGGCGACTTTCAGCGACTCTTTTGGCCTCCTCGCCCAGACTTGACAGACGGGTGCTCGGCGTCTTCGGATCGGTCTCGCGGATAACCTGCCGGATGTGCTCAATCCCGCCTTCACGAAAGGTCGTGGAATCAAACGGCAATACGCCGGTCAAAAGGACATACAACAGCACACCCAATGAATAGATGTCCGAGCGGGTGTCAATATCCTCGTTGGCCATATCTGCCTGCTCAGGGCTCATATACTCCGGCGTGCCGAACAACTGGCCCTGCTCGGTAACAAGCGTTCGCTCAGTCAATGGCTGAGCAAGGGCTTTGGCTACCCCGAAATCGATAATCTTCGGTACCGCCTGGTCATCTTGTAATGAGACCAGGATATTTGAAGGCTTAATATCGCGGTGAATGATACCTTTCTGGTGGGCATGGTGGACTGCGAAACAGACTTGCCGGAACAGATTCAGCCGGTCTTCGATAGTAAGCTTGTGGCGGTCACAATGCTCGGTTATGGATAAGCCCTTAACATACTCCATTACAAAGTAAGGTCGGCCGGCCTCTGTTGCCCCGGCATCATAGACGTGAGCGATATTAGGATGGTCCAACAAAGCTAAAGCCTGCCTTTCTGCCTCGAAACGGGCAATAACCCGCGCCGAATCCATACCCGGCTTGATGACCTTTAATGCAACCTGGCGCCTGATGGGCTGCTTCTGCTCAGCTAAATATACAATCCCCATCCCACCTTCGCCTAAAACGCTCAGGAGCTTATACCGGCCAATCTGACCGCCAGGTTTCTCCGTGAAGAAATCCAGCGACGCAGTCGGGTCGGGATCTTCACCTGAACTCGAGCCTTCAAGGCCAATAGAAAGAAGCCGGTCGATTCGTTCAGGCTCTGCTCCAAATGTCGATTTTCCGTCCATAATCAAATTGCTCGCATTAGCTAATATCTGTTACTGCATTATTAAATCCGTAGATTATTTTGAATCCTGCGCTTTTTTGGGAAATAATTTCAAAATTTCTTTCAATTCTTCATCTGTCTGGTTCTCTGAAATGACGGTGCTGCGGATATACTTTTTTAATGCCGACCGAAAGCGCCTTTTTACAGTGATGGCCATATTGGATGCCTTGACCTCGTCTTCAATAGAATATTTAGCGCAGATTTCTTTTAAGGAAGGGGCCTCAAGGTTCTCCAGGATCGGCCGGACTATCCTGTCGTTAAAGACCTTCCAGTGAATCTCTATACCTTGCTCACAACATTCTGCTTGTACTTGTGTTAATATCCGGTCCAGCAATGCTGACTTCCAGGCGTAGTTGAAAGATTCTTCCGGGCCTAACTTTGAGATGGTCTGCGGCACAACAGGCGTTTCAGCGATATCCAACGAAACGAGCTTGTCCTTAGGAATACGCTTATGTGCCCTTTGCTCGCGTTTCTGGTCAATGAGATATTGATTTAAGGCGTGCAGCAAAAAAGACCGGAAACGTCCTTTGCATTGCTCCGCCCTCTGGACCAGATTGCGATTGAGCACAACCTCGTGAAAAAAGCCCTGGGTCAGATCCTTGGCCTGCTCGTTGTCATGGCCTTTCTGACGAAGATAACAATACACAGGCTTCCAGTATCTATCGAGCAATAGGCTAATCAAGGCTACGTTTCTCTCTTCTTTTGATTTGATATCCTCGATGAGAGACCAATGGGTGGTAAGAAAGGCCTCTGAAGTCCCGCCCATATCTGTGTAATCATGAGGTCTCATGTTCTCTATGCCGTCGAACGTGCTGTTGGGCATCAACTATACATCTTACTGGCCCAGATAAAGTCAATAATAGTGGATTTTAAGAATATTAGCAAGCGATAAATCGAGATTTTTAGGGCACTTACATCTCAGTGTAAATTTTTTCAAAAAATTCTCAGATTTTGCGCAGGATTCGGATTTTTTTACGGATTGTATTACAGAAACGTTTTGGTGAACAAGCCTTTGAAAGGGTCTTAAATGTCCGCCATTGGCGATTATTAACAATTTTTGTAATTCCCTTGAGAAAAAGGGAAGAAAGGTAGGTGTAGCATGAGATTGTTGAATGGTTACAGAACGAGATTGGTGTTAGTTGGACTTGTTGCCGCTATTGTGCTTGGCGGCGTGGAGCGTGCGAAAGCAGAGAGCATCATGAGCGAACCCACTAATGTTGGGCCGGTCATCAATGACGCTTATGATGTGCAGGAGTGCGACTTCTCGCATGATGGGCTTGAATTGTATTTCTCCGCTCATCGTCCGGACGAGTACGGTAAAAGGGACATCTACGTGGCCAGGCGAGAGACGATAAACGATCCCTGGCAAGAGCCGGTCAATCTCGGTCCGAATGTGAACAGTTCAGGCAGCGAGGTTGAGCCGAGCATCTCGGGCAACGGCCTGGAGCTTTATTTTGGGTGTTGGGACGATTGGAATCTACGCGTGTGCACACGTCCGTCCAAGGATGCTCCCTGGAGTAGCCCGGTAAAGATTGGCCCACCGGTTGGCTCGGATGAGCCTGCTATGGAGGACGGCTCAGATGACGCTTGGGCCCCGGATATCTCGGCCGACGGTCTTTCGCTATACTTTGCCTCCACTCGGGTCGGTGGATACGGTGGAACCGATATCTGGGTAGCGACACGGGCCACGACAGTCGATCCGTGGGGCGAACCGGTCAATCTTGGACCTAACGTAAATAGTTCCAGTGGAGATTTGGAACCATGCATCTCTACCGATGGCCTAACACTCGTCTTCAACAGAGGACTCAGAAACATGATGGCAGCGACACGAAAATCAGTAGATGATGACTGGGGACCCGCTGTGGACCTCGGCTTCCCCGCTCCGGCTAATTTCTATGGCCCGGCCCTCTCACCCGATGGCTCAACCATATACTTCGATGTCAACTCTGCCGGGGACGGATTCGGAAGTAACGACATTTGGCAGGTGAACTTCATCCCAATCGTTGACTTCAACGGGGACGGAATTGTTGACTCTACCGACATGTGCATCATGGTTGATAACTGGCACACGAACAACACGCTATGTGATATTGCCCCGCTACCTTTGGGCGACGGATTTGTAGATGTCCAGGACCTGATAGTCCTTGCCGAGCATTTGTTTGAAGAGTTTCCGCCGGCTGAATAGGTTGTATAGAAGCTTGATAAGACAAAAGGCATCAGGGCCCAGAATGGCAGAAAGGAAAGGTGTGTTATGAATTGGTTAAATTGTGCAAAAATTAAAGTAATGTTAGTTGGATTTGTGGCCGCTATTGCGCTTGTTGGCGGGAGTGCGAAGGCGGAATTCATCTGGAAGCAGAAGGCCGATATGCCAACCGCAAGGGCTTGGCATTCCACTAGTGTTGTGGGTGGGAAGATATATGTTATCGGGGGTTGGAATGCTATCGGGGAATGGAATCCTCAGTGGGATGCCCTTACAAGGGTAGACGAGTATGATCCAACGACAGACACATGGACAAGAAAAGCTGATATGCCGACCGCAAGAGGTGATACGTCCAACTGCGTCGTGAATGAGAAGATCTATGTAATCGGCGGTGACGTAGGGAATGAGCCTATCTCTATAGTGGAAGTATATGATCCGGCCACCGACACCTGGGCAGAGCAGACCGAGCTGCCCACGAGAAGGTTTTGGTTTTCCACCAACGTAGTCGACGGCATAATCTATGTCATTGGTGGTTCAGATGCTAATTGGGGTGGCATGACCCATCTCGGCACTATGGAGGCGTATGACCCGACGACGGACACCTGGACACCCAAAGCTGACATGCCCACGGGAAGATCGTTTTCATCAACCTGCGTGGTGGATGGGAAGATATATGTCATTGGGGGGTCAATGGGAGCTACTGCGGCCGTGGAAGCTTTAGACCCAGCAACGGACACCTGGACGAGGAAAGCGCCTATGCCGACAGCCAGGTACTTGCTGGGCACCAGCTTGGTAGGTGGGAAGATTTATGCAATTGGGGGCTATCACCATTCTATTAATGGCCCTATATATTCAACTGTAGAAGTTTATGATCCCCAGACGGATACATGGACGAAGGGAGTCGATATACCCGTAACAACGGCGGGCATGTCCACCAGCGTGGTAGACGAGAAGATTTATGTCATTGGGGGAGCTACGGCAACCCATGCTGGTGAACATTGGGTATTAACTTCAGCGGTATATGTATACGACATCATTGTTGACTTCAACAATGACGGAATTGTCGATTCCGCCGACATGTGCATTATGGTTGACCACTGGGGCACAGACGAGCCACTCTGTGACATTGGCCCGATGCCTTGGGGTGACGGCATAGTAGATGTCCAGGACCTGATAGTCCTTGCCGAGCATTTGTTTGAGGAAGTTCCACCGGCTGAACCTGTTGAATAGATCGCATATTGAAAACAGAAAAAAGAAGAGGACCAACTCAGAAAGAAACAAAACGCCTAAGATAACCACACACCATTACATTTGCCCAAAGGGCTGTCAGCTTGAGAGAGTTGCCAGCCCTCTTCTTTTTTATTTGATACATTCGACATCACACTTGGTAAAAGGTGGGCAAAAAAAAGTTGCTTTTTGGCCATTTTTTTGTTGACTATATTAGAAACTATGTTAAAATACACGTATGTTAGCCAACAGGCAAACATAAACCGCCAGAAGGCGAAGATGACATTTCAGTTTGCATGTCGTAAGCTGCAGCGCAGCAAGGACTTAGAGCCAGCCGGCCCAATCGAATTAGTCAATAGTCAATAGTAAATAATAAATCAGGAGGTTCCTCATGGCCACCGAAGCCCAAACTTGTGCCACAGGCATTTTCCCCAACCCAGCTTGTCGCGGCGTAGCCTCTGGTGAAGCCGGATCCTCCCTCGCTTCTCTACATCTGTCGAGAACCCTCTACAAATCAACTCTTTTTATGCAAAACAAACCCAATTTCCGAAAGGCCAAAATGAACGTAAGTATTGTTAAAACAATGAATTATAAAAATTTTATCCCGCTGGCGGGGCAAAAAAACAAACCCAATTCAAACCCAATCAAACCCAATTTCCGAAAAGCCAAAATGAATGTAAACTTAACTTTAACAAAGGATTGCAGAAAAAAAGATGATTTCGAAGTCCGAAAAAACAAACCCAAAACAAACCCAATTTCCGAAAAGCCTAAAATGAGCGCAAACTTATTTACCACAAAGGATTATGAAAATGAACCGCTTTCAGGCTCCAAAAAAACAAACCCAATCAAACCCAATTTCCGTCAAGAAATGCTAAAAAAAGCCCTATCTACCTGCCTGCGTAAAGCTCCATTACGCCGGCACCGTCAAAGCTATTCAACCTGGAACCTTCTTTTCCGGCCTGATCGACGACCTCCGCATCTACAACCGGCCACTGATACCCTAAGAAATCGCAGCGCTTACACAATAAACACCGCTTGTTACCCGGCGGCTTTTCGCCTCTTTCTAATCTCTTCTGTTTCGCTGCGTTTGCATTCCGGACATCTATCCGGAAAATCATTAGGAACAGTACCCCTCAAAAAGACGAGACCACAATCCGGATTCATACATTTTTCAGCCCTGAAAACACTTTTCTCGCTGCACTTTTCACAAATCATCGGCGGGGCAGTCGGCGCCATAGGATTGGCGTTTTCCTCTACATATTTGAAGTATGCCTTCTTACCCGTCTGGTACTCGGCCTTACACGCTGGATTGTTGCATTTGGCCCAAATCATCTCCGCATCCGAAATGCTGTCCACGGTATCACCGCCTCCGCCTCCTGTCCCCCAGAAAATTGCGCCGGCCGCACCCAGGCACACAACGATAACAATAATCATAATCGGTTTTTTCTTACTCTCTTCCATATCAATTTCTCCAAAACAATTAAACTAAAATTCAATTACAAACATAAACCAACAAATTATTACTTATTGTATTATTTGTCAATTGCTTATTATTTATTTTATTGGCCGGCTAATAAAGCATTTCATAAGTTCCGCTACTATATTGTCATTTCGACCGAAGCCCCCGTTCCACCGCAAGGTTTCCTGCGGATTGCTTTCGCACCTGTGCCTGCGTTACCCCCGTTCTTGCTTTCGCAAGAAAGCCCGGAGGTGCAGGCAAGAAAGCACGGGGGCGGAGTGGAGAAATCTATTTTTCAGAAATACTTCCTTTTTCAAATAGTCGTATAATTTGTGAAACACATTGCTAATATGCTGTCAAATTTGATCTGATAGGTTATTCCGCCGCAGCCAGACACTTGAGGCCGATAGTGGCAGCGTCCCAATGCCATCTGCAGAATCCTGTCGGGCTCCTCCGGGAACCCTGTCCCCGCGAAAGCGGGGTGCGGGACGAGCTTGGGGATGGCTCAGGACAACTACCAGTAACCACCACGCATTTGTCGTATTACAGACCACTACTCGGTTCGCCCCGATGCCATCTGCAGAATCCTGTCGGGCTCCTCCGGGAACCCTGTCCCCGTGAAAGCGGGGTGTGGGACGAGCTTGCGGATGGATCAGGGCAGCTAACAGTAACCACCACGCATTTGTCGTATTACAGACCACTATTCGGTTCGTCCCAATGCCATCTGCAGAATCCTGTCGGGCTCCTCCGGGAACCCTGTCCGAGCGGAAAGATAAGCTGATTCAATAACGGCCATATTCCTTAGATTCTCTCTGCCGCTGCTGCAGAGCTTGTTTTCATCGGGCGACAATATACTCAATGCGAAATTCTTCAGTTGTTCCTTCATACAGAAAACAGCATCATCGTCGTATTCCAGTTCCTCGCTGGTCTGTCCGAGACCATCGCTGACCGTCAATCGCTTATCATTGACTGTCAGAATTTTATCTTTCCCGTACAGCCTCAAAAATTCCTCTTCGGGACCAATCCCCGCCCGCCGCGACGCTATCAGGTTGCCAATAAGCGTGTCGCTGAATTTCATCGTTACCACAGTCGTATCTTCCGTCAGATACAATCTCTGTTGTTTATCCTGGGCCTGGTTCGTGCTTAACGAGTAAATTTGCTGTGGGATATCAAAATTCCAAGTCATCCGGTCAATCAGCCGGTAACAGTTGTGCAACAGCACCCCCCCGCCGGCCAGCTTCGGGTCGGTTTGCCAACCGGAGTATTGCTGCTCACCAACACTGCAGAAAGCAGTTATCAGAAAAACCTGCTCCACCCGGCCTTGCTGCAGATACTCACGCAAAGCAAGAAAGCTCCGGGCAAATCGCCCCGGATTGGCAATGGCAAATTTTATATCTTCTTCTTCGCTCAAGCGGACAAATGCCACCGCCTCTTCAAAATCCCTCGCCGCCGGTGCTAATTTAAGTATATTGAACTTCTTTTTCATCGCCATCCGCACATATTCATCGCAACTGTGAATACCGGCGGCAACCAGCAGACAATCAAGCTCATTCTGGATTATCAGCTGTCGGTAATCATCAAAGGCGGTGCATTGGTATTTTTCGGCGATTCTTTCGGCAAGGGCGGTATCTTTGTCCGCAACAGCCTCAATCTGGAAATAATCGACTCCTCCAGCCGCTTCGAGCAGAAGCTGACCAGCTTCATTGAGACCAAGTACCGCAGTTTTCAATTTACCTTCACTCATCTCTGAAAACACCCATATATTCCATCAAATCAGTAAAATGTACAAAACACGTTCAAATATTGTTTCAATTTTACATTCCTGCTGCAAAAAAGAAACTACTAAATATACCCATACCCATTGTTAAAACATAAACTTTTGGTTTTTCATTTTGGGAGGGGTCCTTTTTTTTGGTCAAAAATGTGGGTTGTTATGTTAATGTGCGGAGCTTGGGTAAGAATGGCAAGAATAAAACGTCGAAAAATGCTCCTGACCCTTTTAATCCCTCGGCTTTGTTTGGGTTTGTTTTTTTGGAGCCTGAAAGCGGTTCATTTTCATAATCCTTTGTGGTAAATAAGTTTGCGCTCATTTTAGGCTTTTCGGAAATTGGGTTTGTTTTGGGTTTGTTTTTTCGGACTGCGAAATCATCTTTTTTTCTGTAATCCTTTGTTATAAGTGAGTTTATATTCATTTTGGCTTTTTGGGAATTGGGTTTGAATTGGGTTTGTTTTCACCAAGTGTCCAATTGGATTTATTTTCATAAGCCTTTTTTGAAAAGATACTTACGTTCATTTGCAATCCGCCTACGGCGGACAAGATTGGGTTTGTTTTGCATAAAAAGAGTTGATTTGTAGAGGGTTCTCGACAGATGTAGCGGGGCCGTTGGCAGACCACAGACAACAGACACAAGACTCAAGACAAAAGATAACAGACTGCAGACAGCTGACTAAAGACACAAGACCAAAGACTATGGATGATGAATGATTCATAATAGACTCAAAACTCAAGACGAAAGACTAATGTTTAATTTGACCGGGCTTTTTGGCGTGTATCTGCTGATACGAAAACGTGCGGTTCTCCGCTAAAACTATCGCCTGCGGGCGGTTTATGTTTGCCATCTGGCAAATAAGTGGATATTTTAACATATTTTCAAACATAAGTCAAAAGAAAACGACAAACGAATGAACTATTTTTCTTGAAAATTTTACTTAAATAGTGTAAATTCCTCATTACTGAGCGGGAACATCTTTGATTCGCGGTTCATGTTTTGGGCGGTTGTTTGGGTTTAAGCGAGTTTCGTACCAGTTTCGTCATATTTTCGGCAGAAACATGTGAATTGTCTTCAATCAGTTCCCGCCAGAGTCCGAGTTGATCCTGACCTTTGCTACTCTGCTAATTAGCGCCCTATGTAGCAGGGTCAAGAACTCACCATATATGCAGCCGGTTTGACGAATTGACAAAAATTAAGTGATAATCGAAGAATTAAAACGGTTGAGTAAAGCTTTGGCTGAGACAAATCACTGTATCAAGCGAGAAGAAATTACCTATTTTTTTGTCATTTTTTGTTTGACAGATTAAGGTGTGTTTGTATTTTAAAGGATGCAACAGTGACTGGGGTTCCTCTGAACGACGAGAAGTTCGGGATGTTATGCGCAAATCATATAATCAGTGGTCATATTGCTTATATAAAAATCTAATAAGTCAAATTGATAATCAGAAAGGAGAAAAAATGTTCGAACGAAAAAAATGTTATCGATTAGTAAACAAAGTAAGTGTCTATGGTCTGCTTGCTGGAGATTGGGGAACTAATCCAAATGATAGAAATGTTTGGCAATATCCGCTATCAGAAATTGGCAAGAACCGTGATGGATTTATGTGGCTCTTGATACCTGCCGAAGAAGACTATTATTGGATTATAAACAAAGTCAGTGGCTATGGTCTGCTTGCCGGAGCTTGGGGAACTGATCCAAATGATAGATCGGTTCGGCAATATCCGCTATCAGAAACAGGCAAGAACGCTAATGGTTTTCTGTGGAAAATTAAGAAAAGTAATGGAAGAGTATACCAAATCATAAATAAAGTTAGTGAGTTCGGCTTATTTGCTGATACTCCGGGACCAAGTCTAAGGGAGAGAGCTGTTCGGCAAATGCCGCTCTCAGAAACTGGACTTGTTGCTGAAGGATTTCTTTGGGATATTGATTTCACGAGTGTCTTGCCTTTTAAACTAACAACCGAACCTGGTACCGAACCTAACAATATAGGTGATGTGGATCGAATAACAAGATTCGGACATATTCCTAAAGAGGAAACGGATCCTGTGGTTATTGGGGAAGTTCTAATCCCTTTCTTTTATGTTAAGGACGATAGCACCAGTTCACAGATCACGACTGATCCATACTACAAATTTAAACGAGAAGGATTTTGGCGACGTGTATTTTATTATGAACACGCTGGTAATACAGAGAAGGAAGAGAAGCAAGAAACCAAAACTGGGTTAATAAGAACATCTTCGAAAACCATTGAAGATACTACGGGTATCAAAGTTACTGCTCACGCAAGTTTTTCCTATGGCGGATTGTGTGCCAAATTTAAGGCCGACATAAGTGCTTCCTTTTCTAAGGAAATAAAGGTCACCACTTCAACCAGTGAGACGGAAATGAAAGAAGAGACCAAGACGATAACGCAAACATTCCCAAAAGGCAAAAGGTTTGCCCAAGCTGTATGGATGCGGGGAGATCGCTATACTTTAGGTAAATTGTCAGGTAAGTCAATATTAGAGTTCGAAACAATCAATCACGAGGAAATAATTGAGGATGGCTTTCCCTCAGAAGTAAAGTTACAGCATGATCCTGTAGTTCTTGGAGTATAAGAACAAGTGAAAGGAGCCAGATAACAACGGCATGCAAACAGACGGGGATTCAGCTGGCGCTCCATTTACCACCGGTGATACCCAGTGTTACGCGCGGTTCGATGGTTTAATAGAATGCACGAAGTTCCTTGCTGATTCGGTAAAACGCAAAAATTTGCGGGAGGAATACCATCCATCGTTAGTGAGGAGTGACTAAAGTGCCTAAAGTGAGCTAAAGTTGGATTCTCGATGCTCATGATTGGTAATTCCCCTAAGGGTTTTCCGTTTCGCTCCAATATTGACTCCCGAGGTGTCGGGATCTTCGATATTTACGAACGATGCTTTTTGGCGTGTATCTGCTGATACGAAAACGTGCGGTTCTCCGCTATATCTGCCGCTTAGGGGCGGTTTATGTTAGCCTGCTGGCTAACATAGGCGTATTATAACATATTATCAAACAATAGTCAAAAAGAAAATGACAAAAAAGCACTTTTTTTAGCCACAGAGGGCCCGGCGCAGCCACGGGCTTCGCCCATCGGCCGCAACCAAAAAGTTCGTCTAAAAAGAAAACTTCATAAGATATTACTAATAAAAAGGTTGCGATCAGCTAAGACAAAATTCGTGCATAAAAAACAAGGAGTTGAAAGATTGTATTACGGATGAGGTAGTAAGTAGTGAGCTAAAGTAAAATAAAGTGCCTAAAGTGAGCTAAAGTTGGATAACAGAAGCGGGATTCTCGATACTCGATACTTGATGCTCGATGTTAGATGCTACCGCCTTCGCTGTTCTACTTCGACAAAGGCTACGTAGAAACCAGCTACGGCGGACAAGCGATGCTGGATGCTCGTTAAATGTTAATTGGTTAATTAGGCTTGTTCCACTCACGAATTAACTCATCACAAATTAACCAACATTTATGAGAAAAATCAACTGCGCAGGTTAACTAATTTCGGATTTCTTTTTTGACATATTTGATATTAGCATTTACATTTAAGATGGTTCTATTTTATCGATAAGGCTTTTTATGGGTATTTCGGAAATAATTCAGGAAAAGAAAGAGCAGATACTTGCGCTGGCGGCCAAGTATGGCGCTTCAAATGTGACGTTGTCCCTGTCGTAGTTGGAGGTTTATTGGCTACTCCCTTGGTTCATAGTTTATGCTACCTGTGATTTTACGTCAACCATTTCATCTTCGGCCATGTCTTTCAGCTTTGCCTCCAGTATCC
>Ga0307378_10005767_pt1 | contig 17144 bp, 12 predicted proteins | sample UN1MG_FD_202238 | JGI IMG/M metagenome (GOLD analysis project Ga0307378, IMG submission 202238) | Soil microbial communities from Risofladan, Vaasa, Finland - UN-1 | ecosystem: Environmental > Terrestrial > Soil > Coastal area > Acid sulfate soil | place: Finland: Risofladan, Vaasa | collected... | reverse complement strand
TTTTCTTCGCACCCCAGTTTACGCAAATACCTCGCAATCGCGTTAGCCCGGGTAGACTGGGTAACATGCGGGGGCGCGCGACGGGGGTTGCAACCAAATCATTTGCGGTCCTTGGTTCGTAAGGCCAGATCCAACTGTGCCCGTCGAATGTGGCGATGGCCGTGCGTGTCGCCCTGTTCGTCTGCGCGCGCTGGGCCGACCACGCAGCCACTTCCGCTGCGGTCAGCGGCACCAGTTTCACATAGCACACCGTCGCTGGCAGATTGGGCAAGGGCGCGATTTCCAGTGATTGGCCTTCGAGCCTGGCGACGGTGAGGAATTCCTCTTGGATGACATCCACGCGGTTGGGCAGCAGGGCGAGGTTGTTGGCCATTCGCTTGAAGACCGGCTCGTCACTCAGCTTCGCCCTGAGACCGTTCTTCGCCTCCTTGAAGCCGGTCGAGACGGTGGCCGCGCCGACGTAGACCGCGTGCCAGCCACGCGCGGCCAGAGGCACGCTCACAACCGGCGCACCCGTGAACGAATAGGTTGAAAGAGCCCAACCCTGCGAGTCCGCCGTGGCGAAGGGAATGACCTTCCATTTGCCCTTCTCACGCCGCCCCTTCGTTAGCGCAGTCGCTGGTCCGGCTTTGGAGAAGTCCGACAGAATCACCGCCGCGCGACTCTGGCTCCAGCGGCGCGAATCTGTCGGGAAAAGCTCGGCCGGCGCTGCATCCGGTGCCTTTACTATTGGCTCCGCAGCGGTGCAGAGGCCGACTGACAACGTAGCGAACATCACTACGACAGAAGTGGGCTTGAAGAAGTCGCCCGTGACGCCCGGAAACTTGTGTTTCGGCCACAACTCAGCCCGCGATCCCATGAACGTCAAGGCTACGCAGGTCTTCATCATGCTTTTTCAGCTCCACACAAGGGGCACCTCGTTGCGTTTGGTGACCAAGGGATGTCGTTACATTTAGTCCGAGATTTCCCATGGGCAGTGAACCCGAAGCCGTCCAGGCTCACAATGCCGACCATCTTACCAAGGAGCCCCCTCCTCGTGTCTAGCGCCCCAGCGGGTTTTCTCTGTTTGGCAGCCATTGTCTTTCGCCTCCAAACCGCATGCCACGCCCCCGCCAGGGGAACGGCGGCGGCTTATGGCGGCTGGCGGGCGAGGTTTTCCCCAGTTGCCAAGTCCCTGCGTCCCTTCATGCTACGCATGTGCTCCGGCGACCGATCGCGGTGGGATCGCCGGCCACCTGATTTGCTCCAGCGTCGGCACCGATAGCCGCACCAGCTTGCGCATCAACAATCGTGGGTTGATGACGCAGATTCGGACCGAACTTTGCCGATCCCGCCGGTGCCGTCTCAGACAACGAGTAGATGAGGCGCTATGGCAATCCCGGAAAACGTGTCCCGGATTGCCCGAAACGGGTTCTCAAACAGTCACCCACTGTTGGGGGGTATGGTCGTTTCACTCACCGTCGTTTGATAGGACTCCTGCGGAACGGTTGAGTTCATGCGACACGGGAGGCACCGGAGTGTTGTGGAAGCGGCCTTGAGCATCCTCGAAGGTCGGTTCACACTGCTGGCGATTCATCCGCTCCATGTGAGCGAATCCACTCCCACCAACAGGTGAGGAAAGGGTGAAAGAAATCCCAAGAAGGGCGGTCGGACGGTTGCATCAGGGGCGGCGGGGGATCAGAATCCTCATCAGTAATCCTGCCGCACACATGTCCAACCGGTTTGAGACAACCGGGCAGCAAGGAGATCCACTGATGCTACACGGGCGGACGAATACTTGTGCAATCCTCGCGGCCACACTGGTGCTGGCGGGGCGACTGACCGCGGGCGAGATGAACACGCTATCGAAAGAGGAAGTCGCCGACGGCTGGATTCTCCTCTTTGACGGTTCCACGACGTTCGGATGGGAGGCGCATGGCGGGGCCAAGTGGAAGGTGGCCGATGGCGCGCTCGTGAGCGACGAGGGCACGGGCTGGATCCTCACAAACACGGAGTTCACGGACTTCACGCTCAAGGCCGAGTTCCGCGTCGGGGACGGCGGCAACAGCGGGATTGCCTTCCGCGCCGCAAAAGGGCCGAAGCCTTACGAGACAGGATTCGAGATGCAGATCGGTGACCACATGCCAAAAGAGCCGACGGGCAGCATCGAGCACGTGGCCGCAGCCAAGCCTGGAGCGCGCAAACCAAGCGCCTGGCAGAGCGCGGTCATCACGGCGGAGGGCGACCACCTGACGGTCGTCCTGGACGGCGAAAAGCTGGTGGATACTTACAGCCCGAAGTTCAGCCGCGGCGTCGTGGGATTCCAACGCGGCGAGCCTCAGAGGAAGGTCGAGTTCCGCAACGTCTACCTCAGGCCGCGCGCCCAGAAGTCCCTCTTCAACGGCAAGGACCTCAGCGGCTGGCAGGTGCTCCCGGACCACAAGTCAGTCTACAGCGTGACGCCAGCGGGCGAGTTGAATGTGAAGGATGGCAGCGGGGAGATTCAGACGGAGGGCCAGTGGGCTGACTTCTGCCTCCAACTCGACATCCTCTCGAATGGGAAGCACCTCAACAGCGGCGTGTTCTTCCGGGGCCTCCCCGGGCAGTTCTGGAGCGGGTACGAGTCCCAGATTCGCAATCAGTGGGAGGGCGACGACCGCACGAAGCCCGTGGATTTCGGGACCGGCGGCATCTACGGCCACCAGCCCGCTCGCAGGGTGGTCCCCAGCGACCACGAGTGGTTCAGCAAGACCATCGTCGCCCACGGCCGCCACATGGCCGTCTGGGTCGATGGCTACCAGGTGAGCGACTGGACTGACCCTCGCCCGCTGAACGACAGCCCGCGCCAGGGCTGCCGCCTCCAGGCGGGCATCATTAGCCTCCAGGGCCACGATCCCACCACAGATCTCTCGTTCCGCAACCTCAGGATCGTCGAGTACCCGAAGCGGGAGCCGAACAACTAGAATCGAGCGAGGCCCTGGGATTAGGTCTTGTAGGGACGCAACGATGGCCCCGGCTGACCGGACCAAGTCCTGCGCCGTTCAGTTCTCGGGGGATCGACGAAGTCTCGGCGGTGGACGGGGGGCTGGCACGCCGATTCCTCCAGATCGTGGGAAACGGCTCTGATTCGGTCTCATGTTCGGGCTCGCCATCGACGCAAGTGTCAGTCGAAATATCAGAAACCGTTGGGATTTCCGGGCACTCTGGGCCCGGTTTGGACCGGATCCGCTCAAGGCGCCCCAGCTCACGAGTTCTTGCGGCGCTCTGGAGGGTGCCACAAAACGTGTCCCGTAATCCTCAAACCGGCCCGACCCGGGCGTCACCTGGGGCGAGACCGCACCCCTCTGAGGAGTGTACCAGGCACGGTTGATTATCGAGATGTCCCGCATAACGTACGACTTGAGTATGGCCGACGAGCGGCGTCCAACGGTGGGCCCGTTGGCGAGAAATGGCCAAAGCCGCCCTTCTAATGCTCACCGACGCCTGCCGGCACGGGGACGGAGCGTGCGCGACGCGAATTCCACCCCCCAAGTCGAGCCACATTGTCCCTGCCGGTGTGTGGCATGGCCGGCTGGCAACTTCCCTGTAGAGGCGACTCGCAACAACTGCCATCCTTGATTCACCGGTTCTCGCTGGCTAACCTCAGCCCTGTGGGGGAAAAGCAGTTTCCAATCGCTGGCAGAAGTCGCAGATGGATTTGGATACGAAGGGCGCCTGTTTCACGTATACGACCAAGGAGCACGCGATGAAGAAAAGGATCACCAAACACACGCGAGAGCGTCAGTTAACCCGACGCGAGATTATCGGCGGCGCCCTGGCTGCTGCTGGGGTGATCACGGGCGCGCCGGCCTTTCTGCGGGGCCAGAACCTGAACAACAAGCTGAATATCGCGATGATCGCCTGCGGAGGCCGTGCCAACGCAAACATGAACGGCGATGGCGGCAGCCGTCGCCGCGCAACAGACGCCCAGGCAGCGGGTCCGTCGGACCCTCCCACCGGTATTCCGGCCGAGAACATCACGGTCCTCTGCGACGTCAACCAGGACGCCGTGGATGCTGCGGCCCGGAGATTCCCGAAAGCCAAGACATACAATGACATCCGCCGGGTATTCGACAGCCCGGACGACTTCGATGCCGTCATGGTCAGCACCGCCGAGCACACCCACGCGCTCGCAGCATATCTGGCGCTGACGCACGGCAAACACGTGTACTGTGAGAAGCCACTCACGCACGACGTCTGGGAGGCGCGGTTGATTCGCGAGACCGCCGCGAAGCACCCGAACCTCGCCACGCAGACGGGCAACCAGGGGCACGCCTCGCCGGTTCGCCGCCAGATCAAGGAATTGCTCATGGCCGGTGTGATCGGGCCGGTGCGCGAGGTGCACGTCTGGGCGGGTCGTGCGTGGGGGCTGCAGAGCGCCGCGTCGGCTGAGAAGTATGACAAGCCGCATGGGTTCTACAACGGCATCCAGATCACGGAGCGATTCAAGGAAGAGATGCCCGTCCCGTCGAACATCGACTGGGATCTGTGGATCGGGCCTGCGCCGATGCGGCCGTTCCATGCGACGTACCTGCCCGGACCGCGCTGGTACCGGTGGTGGGACTTCGGCAACGGCACGATGAGCGACCTCGGCGGCCACGACAACGACGTCGTGTTCCAGGTGCTCGACATCCGTCAGCCGCTGACGGTCGAGGCGGTTTCCCCGATGGGCAAGGCCCACCCGGAGTTGGCTCCGGCAACGATGACCGTAACGTATGAGTTCCCGGCCCGCAGGTCGGACCCGCCGCTCAAGCTCGTCTGGTACCAGGGCGAGGGGAGGCCGCCGCAGTTTGACGCAAGCAAGATGGGCGACCGCGCGCAACTGTTCATCGGCGACGAGGGCATGCTCTATAGCGGTGGGCGCGGCGGGCCCCAGCTCTTGCCCGAAGAGAAGTTCAAGGATTACCCGATGCCGCCGGAGACGCTCCCCCGTTCGCCCGGCCACTACATGGAATGGATCCAGGCGTGCAAGGGCGAGGGTCCGGCGCCAGGCTCGAACTTCCTGTATTCAGGCTGGGTCACCGAGTCGAACCACCTCGGCAACGTGGCCTACCGGACCGGAAAGAAGCTCGAGTGGGACTACGTCAACCTCCGCGCCCGGAATGCGCCGGAAGCCGACCAGTTCATCCGGCGTCCGTACCGGAAAGGCTGGGACGGCATTCTGACCTAGGATCAATCGGATCAGGTTTGGCGGCCTGATCATTCTACCGCTCTCGAATGCGGATGTTTTTCCAGTGGGTCTCGGCGCCCTCGCTTTGGAGGCCGATTGCGCCTTCGGTCAGTTCGCAATCGCCGACCGTCGAAACGACCTCGCCATTGAGCTTGATGATCATGTCGCCACCTTTGACGTCGATCTCGACCTTGTTGAACTCGCCGACCGGCTTGCGTGCTTTCTCCGAAGCTTCTATGTCGAACGTTCGGGTGCATTTCAAGCTGCGGGGGATTGGAAGGATCAACCCGAGTTGCCGGTTCGCCCCTTGCACCTCGATGCTGCGCGGCCAGACCCCAAGGGCGTTCTTCTCTCCAACGTGGATCAGGCACCCGCTGTTGCCGCGAAACTCCGAATCGCTCTTCAGCCCTTCGGGTTTCTTGAAGGCGAACTCGAATTGCAGCGTGAAGTTGCGGTAGGACTTCGCCGTGACCATGTAGCCGGAAGGCGTTCCGCTGCAGATCAAGATCCCGTCCTTGACGGTGAAGGTCCCGTCGTTGTCGGCGCCCTCTTTGCCAAGGTGGAACTTCCATCCGTCGAGGTCCTTGCCGTTGAAGAGCGTGGTCCACCCCTTCTCGCCGTTTTCCTGCGCGGGCAGCAAGTTCGGCTTGGCGAGTGTTGCGGCGAGCATCACTGTCAATGCAGACAAGACTCCATAGGATGTCTTCATTCTGTTTCTCCTGAAAGCTGGAATGCTGCCCAAGCCCACCTGTGGCGGCGGGTGGGCGTGGAACAAGGGATTCTCCTTGGCACACAGATGCGCTGCCGCACGGCACTCGGCATCCGGCGGAGTCATCAGTTCCCATCATAGTCGAACCGGTCGCCGTTCGACAAATGGCTGGATTGATCTTGCGCGGCGAGGGCCCTTCCGGCTCGAATTATGCTAACGACCCGAGTCCGAGGAATCGTATGGGATTTCCGGCACGCTCGGCCCCGCCGACAGAGGCATCGCCGGACTCGCCGCCGCGCCCCGGGATACGGTCCTTTCTCGGCACATCCACCAAAACGTTCGAACAGATCGGGCGCAGGTTCGACGATGGCGCATGCCACCCCCTGAACGGCGTGAGGCGACGAGGAACTCGCGTACATGGTCCAGGGTGTCACCGGAACTTCATGCTCGAATCATATCGACGTGCCTTGTCGATCGCGTCGGTGGCGCGCAGCGCGCCCAGCCGAGCCGGCAGCAGGGCGGTGAGAGTGAGGAAGGTGCGTCTGGTTGCTCTAGCCATTGGGGGAGTCCTCCTTGGCACTTGGATCGACGGCCGTTCGAGTTTTGGCATAGTCTGAGATTTTGCGCCCCCTCTTGGTAGCGACGACGAAGTGCCGCGTCACAAGATCTCGCGAGGGTAAGCGCCGGTGGCCCAGACCGCTTCGGCATATTTTGCACCGCAGGCGAGGCCGCGATAACGAGCCAACGTTTCCTTCACGGACTGCGCCGGATCCGGCGACTGCGGGTCGTAAGGCCGATCGCGCAGGAAGGCCATCAAACGCCCCAGCCATTCCATGGCATCCGACCAGTCGTCGGTGACGTCCACGAACGTGTTTGGCTCGAAGCCGATGGTGTGGCCGGGTCCGTTGTCGTAGGCATAGATCCGCCTGACCGCTCTGGCGTCGTCGCGGCCGAGAATCCTGCCGGGCTGGCGCAAGGCCATCTCGCTCAACCTGGACGCTACCTCGTGATCGGGGTGACGGTCGCGGTGCCATAGCATGAAGGCGACGTCCGGTTTGACTTCGGCGACAACCTCGGCCACGGCACGCTTGGCATCGGCATTAACGTCGAATTGCATCGAGGCATACTCGAGAAATCGCATTTCAATGGAACGCTCCCGCGCGAGGCGGATAGCGGTCTCGCGCAACTCGTCCGCGCGGCCCTTGACGGGCGACCAATCGGCGTTGTCGCCGATGATATTGAGGACGACGACGCGATAGTGTCTCCGCACGGCGTTCAGCAGGATGCCGGGAATGCCGAAGACACAATCGTCGTAGTGGGCACCGATGGCTAGCAGCGTCCTGTTCATGGCGCTGGATGTCGACATTGGGGTGAATTCGGACGGCCTTCTCTTGGGTCGGCCGAGATGGCCTCTGTCCTCTGTGGATACAGACTGGCCGAAGCCCTACACGGCGGCAAGAGACTGATACGCATTTGAATCAGCCCTGAGTCTGGCCTAACAGGACAGCGTTGTCAATCGTCGATCGCAAACGCAGCCAGGAGAGGCTTTGAAGGAACTCTGCAAGGTGGGCTGGGGGATGTTTGCAAGGACTCGTGGCGCGCCCGAGTTAAGGGTGGTTTAATGCGACAAGTCGGGGTAATGGGAGGCCAATCATCAGAGCCGCCTTGGTTGGGCGAGGAGTGGGCCTGCCTCCGACTCTGGAACTGACATCACGGTCGAGGGCTGGCAACTCAGCACTCGCCGCGATTCACCCGACATGCGTACCCGCTCGGTGCCAACTTGCCAAACGGCCGTTCAGGAGCCTCTGTACGCGGGCTTCCAGAAGCCGTGTCAGCTCAGTGGCAGACAGCCGCTCCCTGCGACCGCTCGGGACCGGGATCGGTTCGCCGAGCGTGATAGTCGCCTTCCTCGATCCTCTGATGGTCGCCGTCTTCACGCCCAGCACGTCCTCTTCCAGTTTGTCGATCGTCTCGGCAATTCGCTCGATGCTCGGGTCTTCCGCGACGTAGTCACCCGGGTAGCTGAACAGCTGCACGGCGAGGAACAGATCGGTAATGTCCTCTTCGCACTGACGACGTTCGGGAGAGCCTTCTGGCGATTCGACCAGACGTCGGATCGCCTGCTGGCGGAGCCGCTTGACGCGCTCGGGAACGGTGGCATGGCTGGCATCGAGCGTGCAGCGGTCTTCCAGCCACGAGAGAATGAAGTCGATCAGCTCGCGGATTCGCTCCGGCAAGGGCCCCGAAGAGGAGTGGCCGTAGAATTCGATCTCCTTGAGCGACAGCGCGCCTTCGGCCAGGTGGTAGATCCGTTGGGGCAAGGTCAGGTCGGTGCGAGGACGCCAGTGAATCGATTCCTCCAACCGGCCCATCACTTCGACGAGCTCCGGCGTCGGGTCATCAAGATAGCGATACTTGATCGCACAGGGCACGATGACGACGGGCCGGTCCGCCCGTCGTGCGGCGGATAGCGCAATGGCGGCCGGGCCTTCGCGAAACGGCAGGATCCGATCGTTGATGTGGTAAACGTCTCCCTCCGGAAAGATGACCAACGGATTCGGCCTGGATCGTAAGACGTCGACGGCCTGACGAAAGGCGGCCAGATCATTACCCTCCCGATCGACGCTGAAGCCGCCGTGCTGCCGCAAGATCCAAGTTCGCAGGGCTCCATCCCGGACGAAGTTCTGCCAGGCGATCATCGCGTAGAACGGCATGCCAAGCCGCTCTGCCACGTCGTAGACGGCGAACGGGTCTGCGTGGCTGGCATGGTTGGGTGTGATCAACACGCCACAACCGTCGTCGAGGGCCTGGCGGACGTGTTCCAAACCGCGGACCTCGATTTCGAGGAGACGGTGCTTCTGGATTTGCATCCGTCGTCGGCCCCGTCTCCAGAAGCGCACCCAAAATGCACTGGGTTCTGGGCTCCACCAGCGAGGCGGTCGTCGGTAGGGCTGGCGATTCATGGCCTGTCCCCGGAGATCACGACCCAGTCACCGATGTCCACCGTCATTATGCTCCGAATCCGGACGCCCAATCAAGAAGGCTCGCCCAAGTTGGCGGATATAACGCTCTTGGTGGAAAGATCGCGAAAACGGCCGTGATGAGGGGGCAAGCTGATCGGCTGGAGGCGGAATCCTCGGTCTGGCCCGAGTCCGAGATAAGGGACGGCGATTTCGACAGACGCATCCCGGGTCGCCCCCCCGATGGGGCCGCTGTAGCCGCTTCCATCCGTCTCCGAGATTTCGGTCCTTTATCGGCGTGTCTCGCAATATGTATGAGTAGATGAGACTTCACTTCGATGCTGGAGCGAATGGCCGGTCACTCAATTCTCAGCTTCTTGATCGCGTTGGTGTCATAGAGCTTGGTCGAGAACTCCGCCAGCAACGCCCGGTCTTCCGGTGTGTAGGTGGGATCGCCGGAAAGAACCTTGAGGTTGGCATCAATTTCGTTCTTCAGACGCATGCCGATGGTTAGCATGTGAACACGCTGGTCCTGCAACACGTGGCGGATGGCGGCGGCGGGCAGTTGCTTGAGACGGTCCTTGTCGAATCCTGGCACAATGTATCCCGACCAGGCCCCGAGCATCCCGCAGCCGACGACTTTCATGGCCACGATGCCCATGCCGAGTTCGTGGGCTTTGGTCAGGCAGGCGTCGCGCATTTTGGTCGTGCGGGGTGTCCAAAACTGGTCGTGGCCCCGGGGGATGTAGCCGTAGGACAGCATGCACAGGTCGAATCCGCCCGACTTGATCAGGGCCAACGTCTTGTCAAAGTAGCCGTGGGCGGAGAACCCGACGAACCGCGTGACCTTCTCTTCGCGGAGCTTAACTAGCTCGGCGTGGATCTTCATGGCCTGATCGACGCTCATCTGCTGCAAACCCGGCGTGCCGTGGATCAGGAGGACGTCGAGGTAATCAGTCTGCAACTCTTGGAGGGAGTGTTCCACCGCCTTGCGCACCAGTTCCGGCTGTGTGGTCTCGACCTTTGTCACAAGGCACACCTGGCGACGCCGGTCTTTGAGCGCCTCGCCAATAATCGTCTGGCTTTCCAAATAGTTGCTCGCCGTATCGAAGTAACGCACGCCCCGGTCGAAGGCGTAACGGACGAGTGCCACGCGATCTTCTTGCGACAGCGGATTGCGCCAAGCCTTGGGCAGGGCGGCGCCACCGTAGCCGAGCATCGGGAGTTTCAGGCCGGTCTTGCCGAGCGTGCGGGTTGGAATGGTGCCGGAAGACTGCGCCGGTGTTTCCCCTCGCCCGGTGGCAGAGGTTATGGCCTCGCCGGCAGCCACTAGCGCTGCGATCTGCGCCGCTCTCTTCACGAATTCACGACGTCCGAGAGTTTCTTTCGTTTTCATGGATCAAGGCCTTTCTTTAGCACGGCGCCGCTTCGCCATGCGGATACCGGTAGTCGGCACGCGGGTTGGTGGACACTCGCCGGGTCGAGCCGTTTTCCAAGCGGTAAACGTAGAGCTGGTTCTTCCCAGTTTCGCCGGAGTGATACACCACCGCTGACTCGCCGTCAATCCAACGCGGATAAGCAAACCAGATCGGCTTGCCGGCCTGGTTGGCAATCGCCTTGAGATTTGTGATCGTGTGCTCCTGCGCATCGAAATCCGCAATGTAGAGCGTGTGGCCAGGTTCGGTGAATTTGGCTCCAGCCAGGTACTCAAAGCAGATCTTTTTCTCGCTGGGAGAAATGCTGGCCCGGTGCATCTGGCCCTTCGCCCCCAGGTCCCACTGAATGCGTTCGTAGCGGGGCTTCCCGTCATCCCAGCGAGTCATCAAAAAAACGCCCCAACCGAGCGTCGGGTGAGCCGAGTTTACGAGAATCCGGCCGTCTGTAAGGCACGAGTGCGCCCAATTATGAAAACGCTCGTCGGTGAGGGCAACCTCTTCTCCGGGCTTGCCGCCCACCTTACTCTGCATCACGCAGAAGCCGCCTTTTTTGTCGTTCTTCCGGTTCCAGATGGGCGTGTTCAGCCCGTCGCGTGTCCAGGTGGGGTTGAAATCCGTGCGCGTGCCATCGCTCAACATGTGAAATCCCGTGCCGTCCACGTTGATGATGAAGATCGCGCTCTTCCAGTTGACAGTGACGGGGTCGTTCTTGGTTCGGCGGAAGCAGACGAGCATGTTGCCGGTCTTGGACCAGGACGGCTTGAAGTCCACGTGGCCCGTGGTCAGCGGGTTTCCTTCCGGCCCGCCGACCTCGTTGACATGGATCTCTCCGTTCATGTAATAGGAAATCCGGAAGCCACTTGGAACGCCCGCCTCGCCGGCACGGGCCAACAGTGGCGCGGCGGCGGAGCCAATGCCGGCGGAAGCCACCACGGCAGCAGATGCCTGCGTGGCCCTTTTCAAGAACTCGCGTCGGCACAATGGATGTTTGTGTGTTTTCATGTCCGCTCTTTTCCGCACTGAGAGATGGTGACTGGCCAATGATGTTCGGTTGTTCGTGCCGTGGTGTTTACCATGCACCGCAGTGTGTCGGATGGCCCTCAATTCCCCATCGGAACCAGCGTCAATAATCCGGGCTATGGTCCCACGATCTGGAATGGTATGGCGGGCAGCGAGCCGATGGGGATGCGCTGTTTTGTGCCCGGCGGCTTTCCCTGTGCTGCACCGACGTGCCTTTCCATGGAGGCGTCGAGAATCAGGTTTCCCACGAGGCCGGACTTGGCTTTCGCCGGGTCGGCGCGCAAGACGACGTTTACGCCGTTGCGCACCGGCGACCTACTTTCGATGGCGATCCCTTCCGGCGGGTCATTCAACGTCAACTGAGCTTGCCCCAGCATGGCTCCGCGGGGCACCAAGAATCGGACCGTTGCCTTTGAACCGGCGCGAAGCGTCACGCGGTCCTCGCTCGCCAGCTTCCACCAGACGTTGGCCCAGCGGCGGTTGTGAACCGAAATCAGCCACTGCCTGGCCGGGACGAGATGATGGTAAGCGAAGGCCTGGATCATGTCTTCGGCGGGAACCGCGGCGCGTTCGACCTTGCGGCCTCCGATGAGCGCGCGCCCCTGCAGCGACAAACTGATGGGCTCTCCCCCGCCGGTTGGAGGGACGGCCAAGGTAAGCCGGACGTTGTCCTGGTCGGCCGGCAGCACGCCCGCGTCCAGCGCGAATCCGTACGGCGCGTCCTTCAATTCGAGCGTAATATCCCCGTCAAAACCGTCTCTCCGCAAAGCGTAAACGGTAATCGGCACGTTCGTTCCGGCACGAGCGTTGATGCTGGAGGGCACCACTCGCAACTCGAAATCGGGCCGAGGCGGACCGATCCGCAGGCGGTAGGCATACTCGGTGCCTCCTTTGCGTTGCGTATCGCCGAGGTGCAAGTAGTAGGTTCCGGTTGCAGGCAAACTCAGAGAGAGCCGGGAGTCCGCCTGGTGCGTGAGCAAAGCAGCCGCCTTGTCTTCATGATCGTCGTTGACCATCAACAACTGCCCGGCGTCGTCGGTCAGTCTGAGCAGCGAATCCATTGGAGAGCCGAGCCGCCGGGCATAGACTTCCGCCACGACGTCGCTACCGGCGCGGCCTTCAAAGCGGAACACATCCCAGTCTCCGGGCCGATCGATGCGTCCGTTGACGATCACTGGCGGGTCAACCTGCTGGGCTTTGTCCGGCCCGTCGTTTTCTTCCTGGTCGAAGCATTCGGGAAGCGCGTCGCAGGCAAACGGCACGCGGTTGACGATTTGTTCGGCATCGAGCACGGAAAGGGGATGAATCCCCGGTTCTTTGTGTGAAGCGTCGAGCGTCAGCGTCTCGAGCGGGAGATTCCATCCCATTAGCTCCACGGTCGCGCCGGCGCCTCTGCGGGCGCCTAGCGGGAAGACGTCCGTCACGAACGGCACCTCTCCCAAGGTAACGCGGTAGACGAAATCCTGTCGCCCGCGGTACATCGCGTCCTTGATTTCCAGAACGTATCGTCCGTCGACGGGTACCTCGTAATACAGGACCGGATCGGGCTGGAAGCGGTAGTCTTCGGCGTACGCAACTTCGTTGCCTTCGGCGTCGTACAGCGTCAACGAGGCCTGGAACCAGCCCGGCACGGCATCCGCCAGGTAGGGTATCAAGTCGCGAGCGCTGGCGACCGCCACCAGACGCGAGCCCTTATGGGCCGGAAACGCAAAGCGATCCGCGCCGCCCGGAAGAATCTGCCCGTTGAGCACTATCGGCAGGGGCTCGCGGACTTCGGTCTCGGAAACGGCGTCGGATCCGCTCTTGCGGCATTCCGGCAACCGCCCCACGTGGAACCTAAGCGGATTCGACAGTCCTGCCGGAGTGATCAGCCGCATTTCGCGCTCGCCCGGCGTGGCTTTTGGATCAATCTTGATTTGAAGCACGACGGTTTCGGCAATCTGAAAGTTGAACTGCCGCTTGGGATCGGTCCTTTCGGCTACGAACTTTCGGACCGCTTCGACGTCGTCTTCCGTAACGCCCAGTTCGCGCAGAAGTCTCTGGTACACCGCACGCGCGCGGCCCGGTGGAACCATGGCCCGTTCGGCCTGAAACCGCTCGCGCAATCCCTTGAGCTTCTCTTGCAGCCGGAAGTACTCCTCCGCGTTAAGTGGTTTTGCGTACTTGCCCACCGTGACTTGCAGGCCGTTGCCCCAGACATGCACGCTGGTCACCGCGCGAAGGAACTGCCCGCCGGCTGTCACTTCGACCGTGGCGCCTTGGCGGCCGCCGGCCGGGTAGAGGTAACCGAGATGGGGAGGCGTGAACTGTGGCTGTTGTGCGGGGGCTCCCGGAACGGCTGCAAGAAGTGCGGCCAGTCCCGCGGACAGTTTCCATCGCAATGCGTTCATCTTGCTCTCTACGGTCTACATGATTTCCTTGAGGCGTCCGCCGGTTGGAACGCCATCCGCGGCGCTGGGCGTGGCGCGAACTGCCAGACCCTGTGGATGCGGCAGCTTCTCCTCTGGGTCAATGCCCAGCAACTCGTAGATGCTCGCGATCAAGTCCCACGGATAGACCGGCCGCTCTTTCACGCGTTCCCCTCTCGCATCGGAAGCTCCGACGACCTGGCCGCCTCGAAAGCCGCCGCCCGCCACCATGGCGGAGAAGACCTGACCGTGATGTCCTCGCCCGCCCAACCAAGGCTCTTCCCATTGGATTCTGGGAGTTCTGCCGAATTCACCGCCCCACCAGACGATCGTGCTGTCGAGCAGTCCGCGATCAGAGAGGTCCTGCAGCAGTGACGCCATGCCTTGATCCATCTCCGGAAGCTTTCGTTCTACAATCGGGAAATGGAGCTTGTGGGTATCCCAATCCTTGTAGTTGATGGTGACGAAGCGGACGCCCTGTTCGACCAGCCGCCGCGCCAGCAGGCACGACTGTCCGAAGCTGTTGCGGCCGTACCGGTCTCGCAAGGCGTCTTTCTCCTGCGTCAGGTCGAACACCTTGCCGCCGTCGCCGAGTATCAAGTCGTAGGCCTGTTTCTCGCATTGATCCAGAAGCCCCAGCCGCGGATTGCCCTGCAAGGCGCGCCCCAGCGTGTTCAGGTTGTGCAGAAGGTCGCGGCGGTCCCGCTGCCGCTGGTCGGAAACGCCTTCAGCGACGATGCCTTCGACGACGAACCGGTTTTGTGCCGGGTCGCCGCCGGTGGCAAAGGGCTTGTAGCGTGACCCCAGGAAGCCGGCTTCCGAAAACCGCCCTTGTGGCTCCGTCAACACAATGTAGGGTGGAACCAGGCCGTTGTATCCGGCTTCGTACCCCTTCAATAGGGAAACCACGGCGCCGACGCACGGATAGACTACTCCGTCACCCGATTTATGTCCGGTCTGAACCATGTAGGACGCCGTTTCATGGGCGTTCACGTCGTGTGTCATGCTGCGGATGATCGAGTATTTGTCGGCCTGCTTGGCAAGCTCGGGAAGGAGCTCGCAGATCCTGATTCCCTCGACGTTGGTCGAAATGGGCTTGTTCAGCGGACCGCAATAGTCACGGCCCGCCTCCGGCTTGGGATCGAAAGTATCGAGGTGCGAAGGCCCGCCCCACATCCAAATCTGGATCACCGTCTTAGCTTTTGCCGGCGGAGGGGAGGCGGTGGCAGCGAGACTCGATCGGCCGGCGAGCAAGGCGCCAGCCGCTCCAGCCAGCCCCTGCCGTAATAGCGTGCGGCGGGAGACCCGCGTGCCGTCGATCCGCGCGGCGGCCTCCATGGAACCCGACGTCAGAAACGGGAGATTCAAGTCGTGCTCCGTGCTCATGCCAGTACCGTCCTTTCATGTCCTGCGACCGCGGCCGAGAGAGCGATCGCTATCGTTCAATGCCGGTAGAGGAACTCCGGGCTGTTGATCAGCGCCCAGGCAACGTCGAGCAAATCGGCCGGCGGCTTCAATTTTCCGGACTGGGAGTACTCTTGAATAGTCGCCAACTCCTCTTCCGTCGGCAAACGCGAGAGGATGGTCAGGTAGAGTCTGCTCGCGGCTTCGCGCGGATCGCGACTGTACCGGGCAAGCGCTCTTAGCTTCGAGCTGTTCTCGATTTTCGACTGGATGTGCCTGGAATTCAGGAGATGTAGACGCTGGTCGCCCGTCGGGCGATTGTTCCGCTCCGATTCAAAGCCGGTATCGCGCGGCGGGCGTCCGAACAGTTCGAGAAAAGGACTCGTGATGCTGCCGTCGGCCAGTGCAATCGAGCGTTGCCCCGGCGGAATGATGCTGTACGGCTCCGGGATCCGGCTGAAATAGTCTTCCGTCGTGCCGGTGATCTGGCACAAGGCGTCGATCAAGACTTCCGCGTCCAAACGGCGGATCGAGTAGTAGGCGAACTCGGCCTCGGCCTCGGGATGATCGCTCCCGGGTATGGCGGAAAGCTGATAGACCTTCGAGTTGAGGATCAGGCGATAGACGTGTTTCAGGTCGTAATGCGCTCTGACCACTTCCTCTCCCAAGCAAGTCTGAAGCTCGGGATTCCGCGCCGGATTGTCGGGACGGATGTCGTCGGGCTCATGCACGATGCCGCGGCCCAGCAGCCAATACCAAATGCGGTTGACAATGTGGCGGGCGAACCAGGGGTTCTCCGGCGTAATCAGCCAGTCGGCAAAAACTTCGCGCCGATCCTTGTCGGGCGGCCACGGGGACGATGAGCCGTCCGGAAACATCGCCCGCTCCTCGGCATCCCCCGCGCCGGCAACCTTGTTGATCGAATCGTCAAAGACGATCTCTTCCTTCCACTCCCCGGTCGACTTGTATCCGATCTGCGAGAAGAACGCCGCCATTCCGGCCAAACGGTCTTCGGGCCACTTGTCCGCCCGCGCCCCCATGAATGTCAACGCCACCGTTTCGGCAATGGCCTCCGGATCGCGGCTCTGCACAGCGCGGTAGAAGTTGACCTCGGGCACGTGAAAACTGCTGCCGCTGGCAGTGAGCATTCCGCCAACGAACTGGTCGTACGGAACGTTTTCTCGGATGCTCGTCCTGATCCAGCGGTGATAGGCGTGAACCGCCCTGGGCCAGAGATTGATGGGAAATTCCGCCTTGACTCGCAGCAAGTCGCTCCACTTCATGGTCCAATAATCGGCGAACTCCTGGCGATCCAGCAAACGATCCACCAGCGCGCCTCGTTTGTCCGGGTCGGGGTCCCTCAGGAATTGCCACGCCTCTTGGGCGCTGGGCAGCGTGCCGATGACGTCAAGATATACGCGTCGAAGAAACACCTCGTCGGAGCAGAGATACGCCGGCTGAATACCCAGGGCCTGCAACCGATCGAAGACCAACTGGTCGATCTTGCCCTCTGGAGTCAGATCGGCGGTACTTTCAAAGGGCGGCACGGGGGGGCTTTCCGCGCCCATCGCAGAGAACGCTGCCGTCAGCGCAACAATCAAGATGGCCACGGTTTTCATTTCAACAGCCACGCCAGGTTCCGGAGGTCTCCGTCCGCCACGTATTCAATCTCTAACCATTGAAACAGCCGCGAGTTCCGCCCAAATGCCGCTCACGGCCAAAAAACGGGGTCGGTTTTGCGGCGGGTGGGGGCCGGGGCAGGCAAGGCTCTCCGCGAAGCGAGCCCAACCGACACGAAGCGTCTACTCTCGCCTAGATTGGCAGCAAGGCCGAGTTGCACTTTGCCGATGTCGCGGGGTGGCAGAAGCGAGACTTCGTTGAGGGCACAATTTAGGCTCATCCGACTAAAGCGTACTTGGTTTCGTGGATGCCGAGGATTTTGAGTTTGAGGAACTCCGGGTCGCGGAATCCGTAGGCTTGGCGTTTCATCGTCTTGATCTTGTTGTTGGTCCCTTCCAA
>Ga0307378_10005766_pt1 | contig 17144 bp, 16 predicted proteins | sample UN1MG_FD_202238 | JGI IMG/M metagenome (GOLD analysis project Ga0307378, IMG submission 202238) | Soil microbial communities from Risofladan, Vaasa, Finland - UN-1 | ecosystem: Environmental > Terrestrial > Soil > Coastal area > Acid sulfate soil | place: Finland: Risofladan, Vaasa | collected... | reverse complement strand
GGGCGGTTTTGACGATTGTATTCATCTGCGTCTGCGAGAGGTCCGGCATCATGAACCGGAATATCCCCCTGCTTCCTGAGAACTGCATCACACCCAGTCCGATGGGCGTGACCTCAATGCCTGTGTGCCCCAGGCGTCGCTTCTGTTTTGCCCCACTCGTTGTCATCGGTCGACCTCGCTCTCTCTATCAAGTTGCACCACATACTATCATACAGGTCTCTTGTCCTTTCTTCCAGAATCCCGAGGGGTGCTGGATCGTTTGGCGAGCGCGGCTGGCCCGCCGGGGGATTGCAGGCCAAGGGGGGCGACTTGACCACCCGCTGGTCTGAAGTGCCGGGGGACGAGCACTGGGCCGAAAGCTGGAAGACAAGGCGAAGCGAGGTCCAGCGATCGGCGTTGAAGGGTCGTTTGCCGGGGTTGTCCGTGCGATTGAGACACGCCCACGAAAAGATGATATGATGGAGGTACGCCACTGCAAGAGGAGGTCCGATCATGCTTGACTTTGGTTTGAAGGCCACCTGGTTCGCCTTTGTTGTCGTGGGAGCGGTGATCCGGGGTGTGTACGTAAGGCGACATGGGAAGCCGACGATTTCGGACGACCTCAACACCGGGCTGGACAAGCTGCTGCTGCTCCTTTCTGGCGTGGGCATGCAGCTCATCCCGATCGTCTACCTCCTCACTGGGTGGCTGGACTTCGTTGATTACGGCCTGCCCAGGGCGGCCAGCCTGGCGCTCGGGGTGGTCGGGGCGCTGGTCTTCGCCGTCGGAGTATGGCTACTTTGGAGATCCCACGCCGAGCTGGGGCGCAACTTCTCTCCAACGCTACAGATCGTGGAGGACCACGCCCTCGTAACCGATGGCGTGTTTCGCCGCATCCGGCACCCGATGTACTCTGCACACCTGCTGTGGGCCATCGCGCAGATGCTGCTGCTGCAAAACTGGATCGCTGGCCCGGCCTTTCTGGTGCTGCAGGTTCCCCTCTACCTGCGGCGGATTCCGGCTGAGGAGCGGATGATGCTGGAGCAATTTGGGGACGAGTACCGCGAGTACATGGGGCGCACGGGACGCCTCTTCCCGCGCTTCAGGAGATAGTCCAGACCACAAGGCGTTGTCGAGCTGCCAACGCTGTACAAAGCCATCTGGTTGATAGGGTGCGTAGCGGGATTGGTGGGCCAAGGAGGCTACGCGGCGCGGCTCAATGGAGTGAGCATTGCGGACGATCACAACGCCAGCCTGGAAAGGCTGCTGACTCAAGTTCCCGTGCCCCGAGTACCTGGCATGCCAATGGGCCCCTATGTCAAGATCGCCGGTCTCACCTTCCGGACAACGATCCCTGACTACTACCTGCCGTGCTGTAATTCTACCGCGATCTCTCGTCCTTATCAATGGCTCCTTTCCCACCGCGTTGCGCAGCAGAAGCCCGGGGAGCGCAATTGGTGAACGATGCCGACGTCCCTTCCCTCAGCGCAGCGCCTGATAGTCCTCGGTGGGGATCCCAGCCTCTTCGAACAGGGCACGTATGGCCTCCAGGTCCTCCTCGTCAGGGGGATAGCCTACGCCGAAGTAGCCGAGGCCGCGGTAGCCGTCGCGAGGCGGGTTGTCGGTGATGGTCCAGATGGCGAACTGCTTGACGAAGCCGCCTGCTTCCTGGAAGGCGGGGAGATTCAGTAGCTTGAGGAGATCATCAGGTACAGTGCTCCTGCTGATGATGAACTGATCCTCCTCGTCGGGTATATGAAGCTCCATGTTCGCGCACGCCACACGAAGGGTGACAGGTTCCCTGCTCCCTTCCATCTCCAGGAATACGCTGCTCTCTTCAATGACCACCATGTCCTGCGTGCCCGAAGCCTGAGCTTCAAAGAGCGTGCCTAGGGGTATGGTTACCTCCAAAGGGTCGGTGGTTAGCGATTGGAGCACCAGGTCGATCCAGTCGAGATCTCTGCCGAGGATGTCAGCTTTTACCAGCCCTGTCTCCTCTGCCTCGGGAAGCTCGATCACCAGGCCCCTGGGGGTGGGTGTCGGGAGGTGCGCAGCCGCGCAGCCCAGACTGGAGGCCACCAAGATCAAGACGAGGGTTAACAAGAATACCCAACCAAGGCCTTTGGCGTTCTTCATCTGAAACTCCTCCTTTCCAGGCAAGTCTGCTGCGCTGTGGCTACGCCGCACCTTCTTCAGGGCGGGGCTGGCGGTGCGGCGGGCGCAGGGGCTGGGCGGGCCCCAGGAGGATGGCCAGCATCACCGCCGAGATGGGGGTCTTGTCGAAGCCCAGCAGCGTGCAGCCCGCGAAGTCGCTCAGCCAGATGCTGACTATTGCCAGTAGGACAGCCACCGCCAGGCCTGGCAACAGCGAGGGGGCCTTGTCGACGGGGACACCCAGAAGGTTCTTCTCCCAGGCGCTCATTCTGCGCACAGAAGGCGCAGAACTCGTGTTGATCATATGACTGACTCCTGCGTCATAGTTTGACGTACGGGGTTGTTTGGCGTGCTCGGCTTGCCCGGATGACTCCTTGAGCACTGGCAGCGCCAGAGAGGGCGGCATCCAGGACTGGCCCACCGGGGGATTGTAAGGCAAGGAGGGCGACTTGACCACCCGCTGGTGTGAAATGCTAGGGGACACACACCGAGAGGGAAAGCTTGACGGCAAGGCTGGTCATGGCCACGGAGGAGACCACGGTCTCCTTGCGGAGGAAGAGCAGGGCCAGCGGCACGGCCACCAGGACGCTGCCAAAGCCCAGGATGGCCTGGAGGAGCGCGCCGAGGCCTACAACGGTCGCGAACAGGAGCACAAGCATGGATCCGCCAAGGCTTCACGCACGACCTTGATAGTTCCCGAACCCTCGCCAGAAAGCACCGATGTCCTGCGAGATCGGAGAATATGGGAGGTTCTCGAAGAGATCATCATAAGTCGCCCAGTGAAGCGAGAGATTCCGAATTCGCTGTGCAATGTCGGGTGGATAGACCCAATCTCTTTGACTCCGGTGTTCAAGACGAGAAGCCTCAAGGTCTCTCAGTATTGAGTCGCCATCGCGTTTGTATTCGTCGAACTTGTACTGGTAGAGCCGGGATCTTGCCACTGCATCACGGAATACAGCGGGGGTTACCAGTGTCACATGAACCGTCTCGGCGTATTCCCCAGTATGCTGGAAGCAGAGGGCGTTTTCGATCACTCGAGGCAACTGATTTCGCTGCATGTCGTTTGTGACCGTGGGCTGCACATCGGAATACCACTTCATCTCACAGAAGCAGATCCACGCACCTTCCACAGGGTCGAGTGCTATCCCGCTCTGTGTTGACCCGCGCCTCACAATGCTTCCCAAAGCAAGATCAAGGTGTGTCAGCCCTTCCTTCTTTCGAGGCGGTACTGGTAGGCCTTCGAACCAGATCTTTGTTGCAGTGTCCACGCGGGGATGGGACTCGGTCAGCTGTCTTGCCAGCGCTGATACTCCAGGGCCGCCCGCCATGGCGTACCCGCAGGCGATGAGGAAGGTCCAGACCTGCTCATCAGGGAAATCGGCTAGGGCCGCCGCCTGCTGGCGTGCAATACGAGAAATCACACTCGCCCACTGCCGGTGTGCTACGCAGACGTATTCAGCGATGCGGGATTGGTACTTTCCAAGTAGGTCTACGAGGGAACTCATGCTAGTTGCGCCGGGAACCGATGAGATGGATGACTCCGACATCCTCGCTGGAACCGCTACTACTCCCCTGCCAAATGGTCATAGATGCTGCCGGATCGGTCATTGTGAATCGGACGCCACGTGACCAGCCCGCCTACCATTGTGGGTCAGCTCGCCCAGAGCCCAGGCCGCCAGCCTCCGCTCCCGCTCCTGCCAATCGGGCATGTATCCGTTTATCATCGCCTCGAAGCCCTTGCCGTGGTCCGGCACCCTGAGATGAACCAGGTCGTGGCAGATCACATACTCGACCAAGTCCCGCGGCACCAGCAAGAGATCTGAGGCCAATGTAAGGGTCCCCCGCGAAGAGCGCGAAGCGCACCTGTGTCGCATCCGGTGGATTTGAACCCGATTCCCCGCTGCCCCGCTGCGCCCCCACCAGCTCCGCGCGAGGGTATGGAGATCGTCAGCGGTCACGAATTGTCACACGCAATGTACACTCTTCCGGCCCCCCACTCTCACCTTCTTCAAGTGAAGTACCCGGTCGATACGGACCCCTGTACCGCTCCCGTCCGGCCTCCACTCGGCGTTTCCGTCCTTGTGGACGGCGGCTAGGTAGCGCGAGTTACCAGGGATGGTGTCATCAATAATCTCCTCAATACGAAAGGCGAACGCGTCCCCTTCGGTGACACGCCCTGCGACCTCAGCCAACAGCTCTACCGTCTTAACAACGGCCTTGCCTCTCTTCCCGCCCTGCTGACGGGTCACGAGTACGTCCCCCGCCACGAGAAACGCACGGGCGCCTGGTTTCAGGACCTCCATCATCTGCCGCAAGCATGGCTCCATCTTCTCCTTGTACGTCTCGACACTGCCCGTCTGAATGTACCTCGACCTTAAGTCCCTATGATTGTGTCCCAGCAGCCAGAGCCTGAGCCATGCGTCCTTGGCGTAGGTCTGAGCGTCCAGATAGGGAGGAGAAGTGACCACAAGCGAAACCCGCCCTGCCAGCCACTTGGACCGATTGAAGCCGTACTTTGCTGCGGTCGACTCGTAGACCCGCGCGCGGTGGTCGGTCACACTTCCGTTCGATAGCAGAATCGTGGCCTTCTTGAGGAGGCATCCTCGCACGTCTCGAATCGGCTTCTCCAGCCCATGCTCCGCGGCGTACCTGCGCACGTAATTAGGAGCCATCGCGTACGCATGAGAGGAGGGCAGTGATAGGCTATAGGAGGCATGTCCGTGCAGTATGCCAAGAAGGCATCCTAAGAGGAAGGTGGCGGCGCGCCTAGGGGCGCTTGTTCCGCCCTCTATGTCTCGAAGCAACGCGTCCCGAACACAAAGCACTCTCGACAGAGTAGTGTCGTGGAAGAAGACCTTGACGTCGTCGGGCACCCCCGCCAAGCCGTAGCGTCGCAATCGGATCTGTGCTATGTACTCCTCTACCTCCAGCAAGCTTATGGGCGTCACCTTTGCACGAGTGACCGCTACAGCCTCAGGCGCAACATCGCAGCCAATCGCTTGCCGCCCTTCCAGCACTGTCTGAAGAACGGTGGTGCCCTTGCCACAGAATGGGTCGAAGACTATGTCCCCTGCTCGCGAGTACCCTACTATCAAGTATCGCGCGAGTGATGAAGGGAAGGACCCGACGCGCGACATCATGGAATGCAGTGGATGCGCCGTCGCGGGGCCGACGGTGCTCCAAGGTGGAACGGTATCCCCCGTGGCTTCGTCAACTAGGCTTGGGAGGGCCGAGCTTGAGCGATGATTGTAAGGCACCTTCTATCGGACAATCCTCCATCGCGACGATGAGACTCGACGAATCTGCTTTGCGGGGTCAACCTACGCCCTGAAGGGTTTCCCCGACTGCGACATCGTCAGGCGGCGCAAACTCCGGTGGGTACTTGAACTTCAATCCGTCAGCCTTGATGAACATGAGCACGCCTTGTGCCTCTGCTCGCTTGCGGGTTAGGTATTCTGTCAGTTCGTCCTCCTCCATGTGACGCGCTGCGCGCTCTAGATTGATGCGTGCGACGACAGTATTGCCCTCCACAAGGATGTCTTCCAGAATATCAACGTTTGCTTCTGGAAGCTCGAACTCTCTGCGGTCATCTTGTATGCTATCTATATACATCAACAGCGTAGCCAGTGGAAATCGTCTGCTGCTCAGTGAGGTGATCTCCGCGCGCACCAGCGCCTGCCGAAAACTAACGTCGTGAAACATTATTGAGAGCCCCGCGAGATAGATGTGTTTTGCCAGAAAACGGCGCGCCGCGCGGTCTGTTTGCCGCCCGGCTAGTCCCTGTAGGTCCACGAGGAGGCGCATACAACTGCCGACGCCGTGTCCTCCGGCCGTAACCAGGCTCTCGAACATGGCGTCGTCGAACGGATGAGGTGCTTGGGTGAAAGGATCAACACTCCAACCCGCTCGGATCACAGGCTCCGTCAGGTGCACGTACAGGCTGGTTAGCGACGAGCGAGCCATTTCACATTCCCGTTGCCAGAACTCGGAGTTTACGGTCGCGATAGCCTCGCCGCTCAACCTGTCCGTACTGTAGATCATCTCCGGCCACCGCTGAAGAACGTACCCGACGTCGTGAAACAGCGCCGTCAGCAACCATACGTATTCAATGCAGAATTCTGGCTCCTCCAGCCGCCACTCTGCCACGTACTCGCTGACACGGTCATACAGGTCATCAAGAACAATGCAGCCCAGCAGGAGGTTGTGAAAAGCGTGAAAGAAATGGTCGCGCCCGCGCGGCGCCACGCGCTCCAGTCTCTCTAGGAGCTCCAGTGGAGTGTAGGCGCCAGCAAATCTCTCGTCGATCGCAATTAGGTCGTGGAACGCTCCGCGCAGCGATTCCGCCTCCCGGTCATCGTTGATTCTGCCCTGCTGCAGAAGATTGAGGTGCCTGCGACTGAAGTCTCCCAGCACCGAGCGAAAGCGGACGTCGAGGTTCTGCAGGCTGCCCACGCGTCCTGCCAGCGCAGGCGGAACACGACATGGTATCTCTCCAAGGGCCGGTATCTCGATGGGTGGCGCAAAGTCTATGATACCATACTCGCCGTCCAGTCTAACTATGATCAGTATGGAGGCCTCACGACAGGCGGTTGCTATCACGCCTTGGTCCTCGTCATCAGGAACGAAGAAGGCCGGTTGGACCTTCTCCTCCATCTTGCGCGCCCCTTGCATGCCGTGCATTGTCGACACAGGAACTCGGTCACCTCTGAAGATGTCGACCGACCATATTGCGTCACCCACCCTGTAAACGTAGTGAGGTACCCAAGGTACCTTCTCCAGGGCACACCCAGCCCCAAAGAGTTCCTCCGGGTCTAGCTGGTCCACGTGACCCAGCCTGGCCAGGAAATCCTCCAAGGCATGCTGAACCGCCGATTTCTCTTGCACTATGCCCCCACTGCGTCACGAAGTCTTTCAAGAAAGACCTCGATTGCTTCGTCCAGGGCGTTGAGGGCGTCCACGAGATCATCCCGCTCCACGGCGCCGCGTCCCCTGGTCTCCTCCACCCGCTCTGGATCGTAGGTCGCTAAGGCCCTGCTCAGGTCAGCCGCTGCCTTCCAGAGGGCCCGTGGGGTTTTGATTCTCGCCTCGGCGGTTTCGGGAAACTCCCGGTGGAAGTCATCGCGCGCATCGCTGAAGGTGTACTTAGCATCCCGCACCAACCGATCCATGATAGCAATGACCTTCTGTCTCTCGGGCCCCCTTATAGCGCTTCGAGTCACCACTCCCGCGTGACGCGCCTCCTCTCCTGCCCTTACCACCTTCTCCTCCAGCTTTCTCAGGAGAAACTCCCTCACCTCGTCAACATCCACCTCATCAAAGTACTCGCGGTAGTTCTTAAACGCTGGCTCGATAATGCTCCTCTCAATCTCCACCATGTAGGTGTAGGGCTCGACCTCGGTCTTCTCGTGCGCGCCCGCGTAGATCCGCTCCGTGATGTGCTCCGGCCATCGCAGGAAACGTACCCTATCTGCAGCCGTGCTCCGATCCATACCGGTCACCCGACTGTACTCATCTACGAGCTTGGGCGAGCGCTCGTCTCCGTATTTCGCCAGCAGCCCGGCGTACAGTGCCTTGCTGGCCCTGCACTGCTCCACCGGATCCCATGGCCGTCGCGTCATGTGAATGTGAAACATCCTCCAGCGTATCGCTTCATCATCCAGCTGTTCGGTGATGATGTACACGGGCACCTGCCTCTTGTTGAGTGCTCGCGCCGCCTGAAATCGCCGCTCTCCGTCTATCAGTAGGTAGGTGCCGTCGCCCAGCTGTCGCACCACGAGGGGTACCAGTATTCCGGCCTCTGCTATCGACTCTTTGAGGTACCCGAACGCAGGATCGTAGTCCCTCGCAAAGCGCCCCCTTGGGTTGTCAGGATTGGCCTTTATCTTGTCGATCTCTATCCAATCGAAATCAGGCCGAGGGGTCGACCCTTCTTCGCTCATGCCGCCCTCCTTTCCACCAGTGCGGACACTGGAATCCTACCGTAGATCCGCCATATCATGCACTAGTGCTCTGTCCCCACCGACCTCTAAACGTCCTACAACATCCGTGGTCTGATCACAGACGGTTTGCGGTCTACTGTCTCTTTGGCGTGGTCGAGGAGCTTCTCGCGAGAGCAAATCACCGATCATCGCCCGGTCACCGGCGGTGTACGACTCCACGAACTCCCCATACTCATCCGCTGACCCGAACTGGCCCAGGACGATCCGGGGCCTGGGCAAGGTCCCACCCCTCAGGCCGACGTACTCCTGGTAACTGGAGAACTCCCAATCCTCCGGGTGTTCCACCAGTCCGTCCATCACAGGGTCCAGGTGGATGTAGCGCGACAGATGCACCAGGTATTGGTCCCCGCCCACTCGTTTGCGCCGGTAGGCACCCTGGAAGAGGCCTCCGACTCGATCACCTCGCCCGAGCGGGCTCGATGTAGTTCGCTTTTGCGTAACGTCTGATGTCATCCGCAAGGCTCATTTGCAGTGCTCCCCCTGATGTTTTCTCGCGCGACGACGCTCAGCTCGCGTGTCATTCCTCGCTCACAGCTTCGGGCACATAGACCCGCTTGAGTGGGATCATGCCCTGGTAGCGAGGATCCAGTTCCTCGTAGTGCGCGAATATCAGGTGCACAAGCTCGTCGCCGTCGATCAGACGAAGGTTGCCCTTGCTGAATGCAAAGTCGACCGCCTGCTTGGTCAGTGAACCAAGGGTGACAAGCAGGCCGAACTCCTTCTCGCCGACCTTGCCATACAGAGCCGAGACCACAGGCTCACCGATGGAACCCTCTGAACTCTTCACCTGCACCTTGACTAGGGGCGGCTCAAAACCCAGCTCATCTCGATGGGCGATGATATCGATACCATGATCCGTGCCCACGGCACTGACCCTGGTCCTGTAGCCCATCTTCTCGAGCAGGTGCGCCACGAAGTCCTCGAAGGGGTGGCCCTTCAGCCTGCGGGCCAGCTGCTTGAGCACGTAGTCCCGTGTCTGCTCCTCAATGTCCGAGGTTATCTCTGCTATCTCCGCTTCCTCGTCAATGGGCTCAGGCTGTCGCCCCTCGAGGAGGGCCATCACCTCGTCGGCGTGCGAGGAGATCTGAAAGAGGGTCAGAGCAGCACCCATTTCGTACAGAGCCCCCTGAGAGAAGCTCGTTCGCGGCACACCCTTGAGCCACTCGACTTTCCTCGTGTTCGGGTATCTGGCGTCCACATTAGGCAGATGCTGGTACTCGCCCGTTATCTTGCCAATCCGCACTTCCCGTACCAGCTTCAGAGGACAAACGACCAGATCCCCCAGCTGCATCTCATGCACGAAACGGTACAACTGACCCGCTTTGGTGGGTATTGCCCCGGGCTTCTCCCCAGGATGTGCTTCTGCGAAGGCGGCCTTGTACGCTTCGCGGTCGCCGAACTGGCTCAGGTCACCCATGCTGGGCCAGCCGATGGCTATCACGTTGCGCCGGAGGAATAGGTCCTCCGCGGCGCCCCCTTTTCCGGGATGAATGGCCCAGATGGTCTGTTCTAACATCGAACACCTCCCTACATTGGCCGAACGTGCGATCCGTCAACCGTCGACGCATGAACGTCGATCACGTAGACGGCGAGGCCGACACCGTCCTGCGACTCGACAAACGCGCCGCTGCCTTCCACAGTACCCGGTATGAGCGACGCTTGCTCCTCGATCCGTTCCAGGTATGATCGCAGTTGGTTTTTCTCACGCGTCCAGATCCGCAGAGGCACCGGGAAGAACACGAAAACGGCGACTGCGCCAGACGCTGGGCTTGCATCACGCACCTTCTTGATGTCCCCTATGATTTCTCGGACATTCTGGGTGATGGGGCGCGTCTTGCTCTCGACCCGAGGATGCCGCCAGTTGGTATTGGCGGTCTTAAGCTCCACAAACCACTGAGTGCCACCGGTTGAGAACGAGAGATCAGCCCTGCCGGATGTTGGGTATTGCGCTTCGAGAGTAACGTCCTCGCAGCTCGTCTGGCGCGAAAGGGCACACGCGAGCTCCAGCTTGAGCCAGCCCTCGAACTTGGCCCTCTGAATGAGAGCTAGGAGTACTCGGTCGCGACCCTCTTGCAGGACTTGAGTCAGCAAGGGGATCAGATACGCGTTGATGCTCGTCACGCTATTAGACATGCCTCGTATGTGGCTTGTATAGTCTTAAGAGAGCGGGCTTGTCAATAGTGCACTACTTGCGGCACGCAGCGCGCCTGCTCAATCCTCCTGCAAATCCTCGTAGATGCCGTTGAACTGCTCCAGTGCTGCCTGAAGGTTCTCCACGATCTCGGCGGCGAGCACGGCAGGATCGGGCAGATTCTCTGTGTCTTCCAGGCTCTCGTCTCTCAGCCAGAAGATATCCAGGCCTACCTTGTCCCGCTGCATCAGTTCATCGTATGTGAACGGACGAAAGCGCTCCGTCTCCTGGCGGTCGTGGCGATTCTCAGGGTTGAAGCAATCGATGAAATCTTGAAGGTCTTCAAACCGTAGGGGGCTCTCCTTCAGAGTGAAGTGTACATTGGTGCGCAGGTCGTAGATCCACAGCTTCTCGGTCCAGGGTTTCTCGCTGCCAGGTTTGCGATCGAAGAAGAGCACGTTGGCCTTCACACCCTGAGCGTAGAAGACACCCGTGGGCAGCCGCAGCAGGGTGTGGACGTCACACTCGTGAAGCAGCTTGCGTCTGACCGTTTCGCCCGCGCCACCCTCAAAGAGTACGTTGTCGGGCACGACAATGGCCGCGCGACCGTTCATCTTGAGCAGGGTCTTAACATGTTGCAGGAAGTTGAGTTGCTTGTTTGAGGTGCTGGCCCAGAAATCACCCCGCTCGTAGGTCAAGGCCGACCTGCTAGCTTTGCCCTCGCCATTGAGTATCGTAATGCTGCTCTTCCTGCCGAACGGAGGATTGGTCAGCACCATATCGAAGCGCTGGCGTGGATCGGAGATCAGGCTGTCAGCCACCTCTACCGGGCTGTCGTCGCCGCCAATGCCATGTAGATACAGATTCATCACACACAGCCTGGCCGTGCTGTCGACGATCTCCCAGCCCTTGAAGGTATCGAACTTGAGGGACCTCTTTTGATCCCTGTTCAGCGGATAATCAGAGATGAAGTCGTGTGCGGCGAGGAAGAAGCCGCCGGTTCCGCAGGCGGGATCGGCGATGGTCATGCCGGGCTCGGGGCGTGCGGCATGGACCATGGCCTTGATTAGCGGTCGAGGGGTGAAGTACTGGCCCGCCCCGCTCTTGATATCCTCGGCGTTCTTCTGGAGCAGACCCTCGTAGATCTCACCCTTGACGTCGATGCCCAGCCCCACCCAGGTCTCCGAGTCGATCATGGTGATCAGGCGTCGCAGCTTGGCCGGGTCTTGGATCTTGTTCTGTGCCTTGCGGAAGATGACCCCTAGAAGGCCGGTCTCCTTGCCCAGTTCCTCCAGAACGTGGCGGTAGTGGCTCTCCAGTTCGTCGCCGTCCTTGCAGACCAGGCTGGGCCAGTCGTAGCCTGCGGGGATAGTGGAGGGTCTGTCAAAGGGGGGTTTGGTCTGCTCGTCGGCCATCTTGAGGAAAACCAGGTAGGTCAACTGCTCGACGTAGTCGCCGTAGCTCACGCCGTCGTCGCGGAGCACGTGGCAGTAGTTCCACAGCCGTTGCACGATGTTCGTCGCTTCGTTTGCCATTAGGGTTACGCTCCCCCCGACTTGTTTGCATTCGCCGGATTCTCGGGGTCCAGCTCCCATTTGACTGCATTGTCCGCCACGTAGCGGCGGACGGCGCTGAGTTCTCGTTCGTTGCGAATGACCCTCTCGTAGTAGCCTCTTTGCCACACACAGCCACCAGGCGTGCCGCGCAGCCGATTGATGCCCCTCATTGCGGCTGACTTGAACGAGCGCACCAGCGTGGGCAACGAGCCAGGGACCGGTTGACCGAATCTTTCGGTAGGGTAACTCAAGCGCACTGCACCCTCGCTGCGCATCGTAGATACCATGGCAACGCCAGCTTCGGTAGGGGCACGGCATGCCGTGCCCTACCCAGGGTGCATGGTCGACTGAGTATGATGCCGCGTGGGCTGCGCCCGCTGTGCATGCAAATCCTTCTTCCAGAACAAGGTCGGTTGATCTGGTTCGTTCTTCTTCGGTCGTCTTCTCTTCCGCTTCGCCTGGGTCTCTCGCTCGGCCTTCTCAGCTTTGATACGCTCCAGGAGCAGAGAGGCCGGTTCGTCAGTGGGGTCCTGGGGGACCAGGTTGCCCTCAAAGGCCCTCTTAAGGATGCTCTGGCGCAAGCGCGCCGACCGGACAAGATCATCTTCGACTCCTGCGTCCATCTGATCAGCGATCGACATGCGACGATCTACCTCTCCCAAGATGGCGTCTTGTTCCTCCAGTGGCGGTAGTGCAACAGGCAATGCCTTCAGTATTGTCAGATTGAGAATATCCATCGTCCCGCCGTGTGAGGAGAGCGAGAAGTACTGACGGACACTGGCTGACTGCAGGTACGCCTCTACGTATCTTGGTCTGACGATGCGCTTGTCTAGGGTCAGCTTGACGAGTCGGGGATTGATGATGCCAGGTTGGATGTCGTCGGGCAAGATCAGCACCTTTCCTATTGTGCCCACGAGGCTGACCAGCACGTCACCGGGCTTCACCGCACACGGCCTGAGCCTGCGATATCGGTCTTCGTCTACGTAGTAGTCGCCGTAGAATGGATCCCCTCTGATCACTTGCTCCTGTCCGTAGATCTTGTACCCACTGGGGACGTAGTACTCCTTCTTGAGCGATGAGCCGAAAGGTCCCGCCTTCAATGCATGAGGAGTTGCTTGGGCAAGTTCCTGGAAGCTGGTCCAAGTCCAGCCGGCCGCAACTGGTGGCAATTCGTGCGCAGGCGGCCTCCAGGGCTCCTTGTACTTCTCCTTCCACTTGTCGTGCCTGGGCACTCCGCCCTTGGCTTTCATCTTCTCCAGTTGCTGGGCTTCCCACCTGGCGCGGCGCTCCTGAAGGATGTGCTCAAGCAATGCCGAGGCGGGCTCAAGCTCGTGCTTGTGCGCCTCGCGCCACTCCCTGGTCAACTCGCCCGACATGGCGGCCTTCAGAACCGCCTGACGGTAGCGCTGCAACTGCGCCTTGGCTTTCTCCAGCGCGGCCACGCCTGCGTCCAGTTGGGAGAACAGTTCCTCGATCTTGGCGACGATGCGCTGTTGTTCGGCCGCCGGCGCCACTGCTAGATCGATATCCGCCAGCTTCCGCGTCGAGATGTTGGATATATTTGTGGTTGTTGAGGCCTGTCTCCTCATCTGCGATCGGGTCTCGGGAGAACACAGATGGAAATACAAGTACCTACGGTTCAAGCCAGGAGCCGCACGAATGAGAGAAATGAACGCCCCAAGCGTCGCCGAGAAAGCAAGTTGCTTCACCTGAGCAGCTTTTCCAACCAACTCCAGGCTGTTCGCGGTTGAAATAAGGATGTCAAGTTGCCGTAACCACTGCTCGTCTCGCTTCACATACTCCTGAGGTATGTACCACAGATCATTCCAGTCCACTTGTTGCTGCACGTTGGCGGTCCGCAAGCAGGGAATGTACCCTCCTCGAGCGCTATTCACTTTGGCTGTCTTGGGGAAAGACACGCCTCTGACGATTTGGGCCAGCTGCCCGATCTTCTCCCGACTCCAGCCACCGGGCAACGATGGCTTATGTGCTTGCGTCACGCCACCAATACCTCATTCAGTTCCGCCAAGACATTCTCACGCTCTGTTCCGAACAGTCGTTGCATCTTCACCGGCCCGCCCATCTCATAGAAGGGTGCGTACTCCAAATCGGCCATCTCGACGCGCAAGCTGGTGGCCACGTGGTCCTTGATCTCTGTGAGCCACTTCATCTGCTCGTCTGTGAACTGGCGGCCCTCCTCGGCCTGTGCTGCCAGCCAGTTGTCGAACCGCCCATCCACCATGACGGGAAAAGGCTCCAGCAAATCCGTCTGGCCGACGGCGAAGCGAACCAGGGATACGATGTCCGTGAGCAGTCTCTCGGGCCCGGCGCCTCTCGCCGTGGACTGTTCCAGTTGCTCGTAGGCACGCCACACAGCCTCGCGGGTCAGTGCGTAGGGCGGTTTCTCGATGGCCTCGGCCAACTCCTTGATCTGCTCGTAGGTCACCTCCCGCAAGGAGTAGGGCTCCTGGTAGATCATCTGGAGCGCGGCTAGCTGGTCCTTGTTCTCCTCAATGAACTGCCGGAAGGTATTGACAATCGTGCGAGCCTTCTCCCTCGCCGCATCGTCGAACTCGGCCGCGAGCACCGTGTCTTTGCTGACAGTGTCTATGACCTGCTCTTTGCGCTGCCGCAAGTCAACCAAGGTCTTCCGGAAGCGGGCATTGTCGAATGGGCCACAGGCCAGTTTGACTAACCGCTCCGTGGCCTCCTGTATCTCTTCGCTGGTGGCAGCCTCAGTCTCGAACATCTCCTCTGCCGTTTCCACTTGTTTGTCGGCATCCACCGCATCGAGGAGGCCGTTCATCAATTGCTTCAAAGTCACGCCGCCAGACGCGGCCTCCAGTTCAGCGCGATCCGGCGGCTCGAGTTGACAGTCCAGGCGCGCCAACCTGCCAGCCAGCGAGGTCAGGGTGTCCTCGTCCCGTACGCCCAGAGCCACGCGCTCCAGCAGCTTGTCAAAGGGAACGCTGGGCTTTCTCTCGAGGGGCCGGCTGTCTGTCTTGTCGGTTTCGCAGACGCCGACGGCATCCACGATGACGAAGTGGGTCTTGCACGGAGCGCCAGGAGTGACCGCCCTCAGGTCATCGGCTAAGATGGTGCGCGTGCCTCTCCCTTTCATCTGCTCGAAGTAGACCCTGGACTTGACGTCTCTCATGAAGATCAGGCATTCCAACGGCCTGATGTCGGTGCCGGTGGAGATCATGTCCACGGACACCGCAATGCGGGGGTTGTACGAATTCCTGAAGCTGGCGATGAGATCCTCCGGCTTCTCTCCGGTGGTCTTGTAGGTGATCTTCTTGCAGAACTCGTTGCCCTTGCCAAACTCCTCCCTCACGATGTGCACGATGTCCTCAGCGTGGGAATCGTCCTTCGCGAAGATCAGCGTCTTGGGCACCTCTTGCCTACCGGGGAAGATCTCGGTGAACAGGCGGTCTCTGAACGTACGCACTATGGTTCGTATCTGATCCTGGGCTACGACATCTCTGTCCAGTTGCCGCGCGCTGTACTCGAAGTCGTCATCGAGCTGTTCCCACCGCGTTCTTCTCGTCAGCTTGTCCCGTTTGTCGATGTAGTACCCCGCCTCGACTTTGCTGCCCTCTTCGGTGATCCGCGTCTGGATGCGGTACACCTCGTACCCCACATTGACGCCGTCGGCCACGGCGCGCTCGTGCGGGTACTCGGTGACGAGGTTCTGCCTGAAGAAGCCCAGCGTCTGTTTCGAGGGTGTGGCCGTGAGCCCGATGAGGAAGGCGTCGAAGTAGTCCAGGACCTGCCTCCAGAGGTTGTAGATGGAGCGGTGGCATTCGTCGGTGATGATGAAGTCGAAGGTCTCGATGGGGATGTCCGCGTTGTAGACGACCTCCATAGGGGCCTCACCCGTTGGGGCGATCTCAAAGAGCGATAGCTCCTCCGTCTCGGCCTCGAATTCACGTTCCCCTTTGAGCATGGAGTAGAGGCGCTGGATGGTCGTGATGGTCACGCGGCTCACGGGGTCCATAGTGTTGGAGGTGAGGCGCTGGACGTTGTACAGCTCGGTGAACTTACGGCCATCCTCAGGAGTGACGTATTGTTGGAACTCGTTGAAGGTTTGTCGGCCCAGGTTGTTGCGGTCCACCAAGAATAGTACCCGAGTGGCATCCGCATGCTTGACCAGGCGATAGGCGAGGGTCACGGCGGCGAAGGTCTTGCCGCTCCCCGTGGCCATCTGAATAAGCGCCCTCGGCCGTGCCTCCGCCAGCGAGTGCTCCAGATTGACTATAGCCTCGATCTGGCATGCTCTCAGGCCATCCCGGATGAGCGGTGGCATGAGGCCCAGACGGCCTCGTAGCGTCTCCGGAGCGGACAGCCAGCCATGCAGTGCGTCGGGCTGGTGAAAGGCGAAGACCCGGCGGGAGCGAGGGGTTGGGTCCCTGACGTCACGGAAGAAAGTCTCTATGCCTGTGCTTTCATACGCGAACGGAAGGGGCAGTTGCACGTGAGGGATGTTGGGCGGCAAACTGGTGATGTATTTGCCGGACTGCTCCGCCACTCCGCTGAGGGTCGCCCCTGCTGGCTTGGCCTCAATGGCTCCGGCAGCCTTGCGATCTACGAACAGCAGGTAATCAGCGAAGCCAGATTCCAGCGGGAACTCTCGTACCGCTACGCCTAGGGCCGCCCCCAGGTCGAGCTCATCCCGGTCTTGGACACGCCAACCCGCTTTGACCAGTACCTGGTCGATTTGCTGTCTTGCTCTCTCTTCTGGGTCCAAGGTCGTCTCGTTCAGTCCCTGCGTTACCGTGACGTTGCGCGTAGCGTCACATACGTATCGCTAGCTCATACCCCACGTAGGCTTGTAGTCCTTCTTGCAGATGATGCGTACGTCGCCCCTTCCAGCAGTCGAGAGACCTGTCACTGAGTGTTACTCTCGCCATGAAACAAAGGCCCGCCTGCGCACGCAAGGCGAGCCTTTTCGAAGTAGAGACCGTGGCAGGGGGCTCCCCCTGCGAGTTGCGAGCGTATTATAGCACAACCCGACGCGAACAGTCAATGCGCAATGACCACTCCTCGTCGGTAAGTACGTCCTTCCATCGATTCTGGGCAACCCTTCGCGCCCCTCGCTCCTTTCGCTCCTTCGCGATCCAGTCCTCCTTCGCAGCCATTCGGAATCAGAGATTCTTCGCTGCGCTCACAAGGGCGGGGGAGGGCAACCCTGCGCGTTCTTCGCCCCTTTCGCCCCTTCGCGATCCAGTCCTCCTTCGCGGGCATTCGCGATCAGAGATTCTTCGCTGCGCTCAGAATGACAGGAGAGGGCAACCCTTCGCGTCCTTCGCCCCTGTCACCCCT